>Ga0334894_1001288_pt1 | contig 22016 bp, 17 predicted proteins | sample GraSluR3_MG_6_FD_207225 | JGI IMG/M metagenome (GOLD analysis project Ga0334894, IMG submission 207225) | Sludge microbial communities from methane-producing bioreactor in Wageningen University, Netherlands - Granular Sludge_12_05 R3 | ecosystem: Engineered > Bioreactor > Anaerobic >... | reverse complement strand
CTTTGGTAAAAACAAAGTCCCTATCCTTTAAGTAAACGTTCTTTATTTTCCATGATGACGTTTTATATCTATCAGGATAACCTTCTGGTCCTTCTTTACACAGATCAGGCCGGGTTATAATTTCAGCATCTAAAAGTGTGGGATAACATTCTTCTTCAAATAATTGGCATTCTGCTTTTCCATCAACTAATTGGCCAATACCAAAGCTCCCTTTTTCAACTCCATTTTTTATGGCAGAAATTAGTTTAGATTTAGCTTCTTCTTCCTCACAATTAACAAGCAATGATTCAAATATCTTTTTAGTTTCTACATATTCTCCGAGCTTTAAATGTTCATTTTTGATGTAAGATATAGTAACTTCAGGGCATTGAGGCTTGCTGCATATATCCGCGTCTATAATTATTTCTCCATTCTGTAGGTAAGGTGTGCATTTTTCCCCGAACTTCTGACATTTCATTTCTCCGTCAGTTAAAATCCCTAAACCGAATAATTTCTGTTTAACACCTTCTATGATGCTTGTTTTTAGAACATTATCAGATGTGATTCTATCTTCTCCAGGTGTTTTGTAGAAAGAATCAAGGATATTTTTAGTTTCAACATAATCTTTTCCGCGGAGATATTTTTGCTGTATTAGAAGTGGTGCTAGAACTTCTGAGATCTCATCATCACTTTTAAGCCTTTCTTTAATCTCATTATCTATAGATGTACTCATTCCATACGGATGTCTGCCTAGATCAATATCTTTAAGCCCATCTCGTGTGGGAACGTAAACAATTCTGTATAAGTTTCTAATGTTCTCTTTTGAGTCTTTTTTATAAGTTGAAATTTTATCTTTAATTTCTCTTTTCTGTTCAAGATTGAGATTAATTAAAGGATCTTTTAAAACTAAATCCCAAGCTAGTTCTCCCCTAACATTATCATCAAAAACATGCCTTTCACTTTCCAAGGGTGCTAAAAATATCATTGTATTTCTGAACACTCGGGGACGTTCTCCGTAATTTTCTAGGTATTCTTCGAAACGTTCAGGGTCTTTCCCTACAATCAACTTCAATTTTTTGGTGTCAGGGATGTCATTAGACCTTTTTGGCCATTTATAAACCTCAAAAATTTTACGTCCTAATATGGATCCTAAAAGGTCCTCTTCAGCGTTAGTAACAACCTCATTTTTTATACTCTCTTTCTTAGAGATGAATGCCTTTTTAGGATTGGGTTCGCGGTGAATAAAGTATCTGCCATCTCTAGAATGAAGATAAAGTAATGTTTCATTTAAAAATCCTATTGCATCACTGATTATTGCACTAGATGTATCAACATCGGCACAGGATAATTTTATCTCGCGAACTGAAGCACCATGTTTTCCACTTTGACTTCCAGAGAAAGAATACATGAATATAGTAGTTGAGATTTTTGTTCCAAATGAATAAGATAAGTATGCGGCACCTAATTTTTTATCTGTTTCTTTAGAACCTGAATCAGAAGAAGTAATATCTGATGCAATAATTGAGTTAAATTCAGATCCAGCAAAGTTTATTAGTTCCATTTTAATTTCATCGTGATCCAGATCAAAATCTGATAATCTAATTATGGGATTTTTTGAGTCCTTAAGAGAATTGACAACTAAAGATAATAACCTTAAAACTCCTCTTGTTCGTTGAAATGAAGTGAAAGAACCCCATCTTTTGTATAGGATATCTACAACCTCTGGTTGGAATGGATAACTTTTTAGAAACTTATGTTTATAATCAGATTTATCTATATTATCTGGGAGAATATTTTCTACTTCAGCATAATCCATAAATTGACTAATGATTTTAGATGATTCCCTTTCATCAATATGTCTAAATAATCTGCTTCTAATTACGGAATAAATTTCATCATCCTCTACAGGAGTATAAATCTTTTCTAATCTGCCTGCGATCTTTTGTAATTGAATGAAAAGCTTTTCTGCGCTTTCATCAAATTGTTCCATATGACTAGATGGTAATGTAAAAATCAACTGTGCTCTGCTAACTGTGCTAATAGCTTCACTAAGTTCTTGCATAAACGCTAATAATTGTGAAGCCATATTAGAGCCTTCAACTTTTATTCCAGCTGCTTTAGTGGCGTATTCTAGGAGTTCATCAATTAAAATTAAAACAGGTTTATTATCATCAATAAGGTTTCTGATCTTCTCAAGGCCTGGAGAAGTGTTTCCCTCAAGTTTATCTACTTTTCCAGTTAATTGTCCTTCCATTTCTTCCCAAATTGTGATATCTTTAGGGTCTAAGGCAGTACCTGAAATAACAACTGTTTTAGCACCCATTTCTTTAGCCTTATGGTACAAAGCAATTAAAGTGTGAGTTTTACCTCCACCAAAAGGAGTTTGCAGTTGGATTACTGGATCTCCACCTTCACCTTCAAGACGTTTCCTAGTAATTTCAATAATATTTTTCAAACCTTGGGTTTCATAGGTCTTTTTGAAGAATGTTTCGGAATCTTGGTATTCTTCAGGAGCTCTATTTTTAAATACTTCCCAGAGGTTAGCTGCAAATACATCCATGGTTAATTTATCGTCTATAATATCTTGGTGGGGCACGGCCACGATTGGAAATGGTTTCATTATTTCACCTTCAGACTAGTTTAGTTTGTGAATCATCATCTCTTATATCTTGCATAATCCTTTCTTTCCCTGCGAGAAATCCTTCAATCATTTTCTTTTCTGAACTATTATTGGGTAGAGTTTCTGATATTGCTTGAGCAACTTTATAGAGGGCTTCACCATTATCGTAACCCGATTTTTTAAGTACGAACTTAATATTATCTTGGCTTCCATCTTTCCATAAGAGACAAATAAGATGTAAAACATCAATGAGTTCTATTGAGTCTTCTAATGATTCTGAATCTCTTTCATTTGGACCAATTACTGAGATAAATTCGCCACTTTTTACTATGAATCCTTTGTTCCATTCATTAGTAAGATCTATACCTGCACTTTGAGCAAGTTTTCTTGCTTCATCAAAAGGAACTTTCGCTTCCATGTAGTTCCATCTCCAAAGGAGATAGAATTTAGTTAACGCAGACAACTCATCAGCAATTCCGTTATGTAATATATTTCTAACCGTGTAATCTGTTACAATTCCTCGAATAAAATTCAAGAGTTTATCTGCTTTAATCTGATTTCCTTCATTATCTAAGATCTTTTCATATTTTCCAAATATTTCGATGGATAAACCAATAGCAGCAACGAAAAAATCGGCTCCGGATATGCCTTCTCCCCATAATTTATCCAATTTTTCAGGAACGTGATTTCGAATTTCTTCTTTTACGTCTTTTAACCAACCTAAATCATTTTTTGATGATTTTCTAGCAACAATACAGATTGAAGAAGCTAAAGTAGCTGATCCTTGCGATCTTAATCTTGCTGTCATTTCCGTAGATATAGGCCAGGAAGCAGTAACTATGAGTCCTGATTCCATCAAAGCATTAATCACCGTTTCCCAACCTTCAGTTGTTTTATGTGCATAAACTATATTAGCTATTCCGTTAGGTTTTAGAACCCTATACATCTCCCTAAAACTTTCTTTTAACCGTTCTTCAAAAAAATCTTGAGTTTTATGAGCGTATCTCCTTTTATCCCAAGATGCCATTTCGATTACCTCGTGAGTTTTAGGAGATAAAGGTGTTGCAAAAAGACTAGGATAAATATGCCCTACAGATCTTTTTAGCCATACATAAAAGAAGTCTGATAAGTCTGCATAAGGAACCGAGTTATAATAAGGAGGATCTGTAAAAACAGCATCAAAATAATTGTCTTCATATGGTAGATCAGTTGCAGACGCATGTGTTACTTTTGCGTGTTTGTCAGATATTTGAATAGCATGTTCCAAAAACCTTAAAACCCATTTCATTTGCGATAACCAATCACCATTAGCTCCACTAAATACATTAATTTCGGCATGATCCCATATCATTGGCAATGCAGGTCTACCGAATGTATTTTCTATTTTTTCTCCACTTTTATGATATCTAGAAAGGATAGTATTTTTATCAGCTAACCTGTCAATTAATATCGCCAGATAAGTTGTAATAGCTATAGCATAATCTTTTTCAACACCTTGATCAATCATTTTTTTATAAGATTCTCTTACTTTTTCAGTGAATGTTATTAAAGCCAATTTTTGCCGATAGTTAAAGAGATCGCCCCATTTTTTAAAACCATAAATGGGAACATTAAAAGTGCCACTCATAAGGGGAATTTCTTCATTAGGGACAGGTTCAAGCCCCCATTGCTCTTTTAAAAAATTGATTTTTTGATTTAACAGCTCTTTAGTAGAATTATATGTTTCAATATCCTCTTTTTCAGCAATTCGATAAAATTTTCCTTTTTTACCCTTTTTTCGATAAATAATCGCAATCATTCTAGTCCATGATTTGCCTAGATTGAAAAGATTCCTTACATCTTTTGCTTCTACAACTGTTCCACATTGAGGACATTTAACAGATGCTCTCTTAACAGTTCCATCATCCGGGTTGAAATCTTCTGGAATTTTTTCATAACCATCACCAAAAATATCAAAATCGACAGATTTATGGTTGTATCTAGGATACAATGCCACATGTTTATTTTTTTTACGTGATAACCACCAATTAGCAGTAAGTGGAATTTCTGATTCGCAACTAGGATTTTGACAATTAATATTCCACATCCAATAATATCCAATGGGTATATTATTATAATCCTCTGAATGGCCAAAATAGCCCGTATTATCTTTAAAATTAGGATAATATTCTCCAATATCTGCTTTGACATTATCTAAAACGATATTTGCCCATTTTTTAACATCTTTGATTAATTTGTTCCCATATTTTTGTGGAAATTCAAGTGCACATTTTTCTAAAATTACAGCAACTGGATTATAATCATTAGCGTATGTTTCACATCCTAACCTTAAAGCTTCAAAAGGTAAGGCCGCTCCACCTGAAAATGGATCAAGAATACGAACAGGACCATTATTAGCTTGATTTATTTGATTTCTAGCTTCTTCAATAAGATCTTCATTTAATGAATTGTTCCATTTAGATAAATCAATAATAAAATTTTTCTTTTTAATCCAATCAATTTCATCTTTGGGTGTTGGAATGAGAGATGTGAATATTGTTGTCTTGGAATAAGCTAAAGGTTTTCTAGCCCACCAAATGTGTAAAGTAGATATGTGACCATGTCTTATGCTTTTTTCTTTAGCAGCTTCAAAACTTACCTCTTTCACGGGAAAACTATCTTCAATAAAACGTTTATCCACATAACCACCTAATTTTTCTCAAAAACTTTTTCTCCCCTCTTCCACTCTTCAGGGAATACTAAATAACGTACATCCATCTTCTCAGTGGGTTCCAAGAAGTTAGCAGGATTCTGAATTACATAAAGTGAAGGTTTACTAACTGCATTAGCCACTACATAAAGCCAGTACTGATCTTTAAATCTTCTAGCCTTAATCCATTCATTCTTGGTTAAAGCAACAGAACCTTCTCCCTTACGGGCTTTAACTTCAATATATCTGGTTGCACCTTCTTTATCTTTAGATCGAACATCAAAACCCAAATTATCTTTAGAAATATCAACAGGTTTTCTTCCTTCTAGAGTTTCATATTCCATGGAAACTTCCATACCAATAAGTTCTATATCCTTATCAGTACGCATTTCATCTGAAGATTCTCCTTCTTCAGTAATCCCAGTTCCAATTAAACTCCCATCAGTACCTTCAACAAATATAGCACCTAACAATTTAGGTTTTGACATTGCCAGGCTAGTTTCCTGTGCAATTTCTTTTTCAAGTTTATCAGAAGCAATTAAATAATTTTTCTTCTTTTCAGAAGCATTATGAATAGCTAGATCCATATTCTCCCCATCACCTTTACGTATTTCATAGTCAGCGAGGGCAGCATTCAAATCTCCAATCAGATATTCAAGAGATTTCAAACCATACTTCTTTTTAACATTAGCTTGACGTTCACGTTCACTTTTGAGTTCAGATAAATATTCTTCAATAGATTCAATGACCATTGCCTCGGCTGATGATTTATCCGCCTCAATGGTTAATGGTTCAGTTTCATCAATTGGTATAAAATCCCATAACAATGATGGATTTACTTCTTGAGGTTCTTCTCCATCATATATGGCAAATAGTTTTTTACCTGCTATTTCGCCCTTACCATCATTAACCACACCTTCAAAGAACCAGAAAACACCATTATATGTGCCTGAAGGGTCCTGGAAAACTCCTCCCCTTTGCATTTCTGTGGCAAATTTTTCATCAACCCATCTTAGAGTGGCTTCTAAAAGTGGATGGCCAAATGAAACATATTCCAGATCCTGATTATCAAAAGCTGCATCTTTATCAAAAGTTATTCGTGGATATGATCTGGCAATTTTACCATAGTCCTTTTTAAAATGAATTTCATCTGCTACTTTTTTAATTTCAAGAGGGATGGAACTAACTACTAATGTTTCATCCTTGCGAACTTTAAATTTTCCCCCAGCTTTGGTGAATGCTTTTTTAAAGAATTCTTCAACATATTCTGGAACTAATTTCAATTCTTTGGTTCTTTCAGAAATTTCATCAATGGATTTATAATCAATGGTAGTTACTAAACCTTGTTCCAATACTTCATCAAGTAGATTATTTTGTTTGATTTTCTCATCTACTGATATATCAATAGTCTCATCGAGTTCTTTATCAGTTAATTTACCTGAAACTGCATCTACAACCAATTTATATAGCTCTTTAGCAGGGAATATTTCCCCTATAACATCGTAAACTTTATCAGAACCAATTTCACTTTTGATAACATTGAGTTTATCTAAAACTCTGGCTAGAACTAATCCTTCTCTGGTATTATCTGCTACTAAATTAAAAATATGAACATCTTTATTTTGTTTGTAACGATGAATTCGACCCATTCTCTGTTCTAAACGATTGGGGTTCCAGGGAATATCATAGTTGATCATCATATGGCAGAATTGTAGATTGATACCTTCACCCGCGGCTTCAGTGGCTATCATTACTTGGGTATCTTTATAGAATATCCTTTCAGCTTCTACCCTCTGATCCATATTCATTTCTCCATGAATGTAATTCACAGAGTAACCCCAAGACCGCATTTTATCAACAAGATAATCAACTGTATCTTTAGCTTCACTGAATATGAGAACCTTTTCATCTCCAATTTTATCCATGATTTTTCTAAGTTCTTGGAGTTTAGTTTCATTGCCTGAATCTAAAATGGATTCAGCCATCACAATCAATTTATCTAAAATTCGAAGTTCATCTTTCAACTCTTCTAAATTTACAGATATAGTAGAAGTTTCAACTTGTGACTCTTTTTCCCATCTATCCAATTCGGATTCATCTTCCCAACGTTCTAAATCAGATTCAATATCTGTATCTCGGGAATTCATTGCCTTAGTCTCATTCAATAAGTTAGGATTTCGCAAAATTTGTTCATATTTTGCTTTTTTCCGTTTCAATGATTTTAAAAGAGCATAAATACTTGAAGCCATCCTTCTTTGAAGTAATAAAAGGGCAAATACAAAGTTTCGACGATTATTTTGAGCTAAAGCCTTGTTATATTGATTTATTATATATTTAGATAGTTCATTATAGAGTTCCATCTCGGTGTCTGATAACTGGAACTTGTTACTATATGTGAATCGTTTTTTGAAGATTGGTTTACCATCAAAATTACGCAAATCTTCTTTAATACGCCTGATAAATAGGGGATTATCATTACTATTTTTAGCTTCGCTGATCATTCCAGTCTTGGCAAAGAAACCAGGTTCTAAAAGATCGAGTAATAATCTGAAGTTTTCAGGGTCTCCTTTGTGAGGAGTGGCTGTTAAAAAAAGCAAATTCTCAGATGTTTTAGATAAAACTTCTCCTAACTTGTAACGGGTAGTTTTATTAGTTTTTTTACCATATTTGTAGGCAGCCATTTTATGGGCTTCATCAACTATCACTAAATCCCAATCAACTCCCCAAAAGGAGTTTCGGATATCTTCTCTTTTTGCAAAGTCGATGGAAGTAATAAGCTGGTTTTCCACTTCCCATGGATTTTCACTACGGTAAGTATTCATAAATCCACGATCTACAATAGTAAAATTAGATTGGAATTTCTCCTTTAATTCCCTCTTCCATTGTTCTTTCAAATGACCGGGTGAAACAATGAGAACTCGACGAGCTAATCCCCTAAGTTCCATTTCTTTTATGATCAATCCTGCCATAATTGTTTTTCCTGCACCGGGGTCATCAGCAATCATGAACCGCATGCGAGGAAGTTTTAAAGCATGTAAATATACAGCATCTAATTGAAATGGAAGAGGATCAATTTTGGATGAACTCATAGCTAAAAAAGGATCAAAAAGAGATGCAAAACGGTATCTCATTGCTTCTAATGATAGAAAAACTTCACTTGCAGGAGCTGAAAAATCTTGAATTAATTCTAGGTGGCTTATTTCTTTGATTTCTTCTTCAGTTAGAAGCTGCTCAATGAGTTTATTCGAATAAATAGTAGCAGCTATGATTAGTATTCGGCCCCCAACATCTTTCACAACTTTTATTTCAATTGGTTCAGGCCATAATGGACCTTCTAAAACTGCACCCTCTTTTATCATAGTTATGCCTTCATAACGCTTACTTAGAATTTTATGAAAATCTACTCATCAATAAGCACATATTTATAAAAATTATATTCTGACAAATCATATTAAACCTTTTCATTGCCTCTTAAAATATTAATACAATTTAATTTAACTTTGAAGCTTTTTTATAGATGAATATAAACATTTTTTTCCTTTTTTCAAGATCTTCCCCTATTAAATCTTCCCATTTATCTTTATCACTCAATATCTCTTTAGAAATTGTTTCAATTCGTTCTATCGGGATAATTTGTGTAATCGAAGATATTAATTTAACAACTGATGCGTTATTCAAATCATTAATAAATCTCATCCCTATGATACATAATAAAAAAATATATCTCCTGTCAGAATCGATTATTTTTGCATAATGAGTTGAATATTCTTCTTCCCAAAAATCTAAATCTAATAATTTATAATCATAATTATTCTGGGATCCCAGTAGACTATTTCTAAGAAGATTTAACAATTCGTTAAGATCATCAAAAAGTGTAAAAAAATCTTTTATAAAAATGTTACAAGTTTTTATATCAGATCTGTCTATTTCAATTCGTCTTATCATCCAACTAAATGCTGCAAGATAATGAAGTAATATTTCATCTTTGAGTTCCTTGTCTACTTCTAACACTTCGTGGAAACAAATCTCTTGAACTTCTTTAAATGTTTCAAAATCATTATTAGAAATTGTATCTTTGATAAAATTTATGAATACGTTCACAATTAGATAGAATAATATAATTAAATTATTATCGTCATTATTTACGTTTGACATATATTCCTGAATGAATAAAATCATTTGTGTAGGGTAATAAGTGCTTCTATGGACTCCAACATTATTTTTGGCTGTAAATGATCTATTATAAATTGAATATCTATAAATCTCAATAATCATCTTAGTAATGTTATAGTCTTGATAACTAACCGCTCTTTCAAATAAATTATTTAATTCAAATAATATTTCTCCTAGCATTTTATTTTTAATCATAATAGCAGAATCTAAGATATCATCAAAGTTTTGGCTGATTAGAACAACAAAACGACTATTTATAACTCCAGGTATAGCTTGAGACTTTATTTCATTGGTTTTTCTTATATACTCCATATAATAATAAACAAAACCCATATTAATATTTAATAATCTCTCAAATTGAGTTTGTTGTTTTTGATCGATGGAATTCACAATTAGATCCTTTAAAATTTTCAAACTTTCAGCTAAATCTTCAATTTTTTTACTTTTTTTCAATATAAATATCTTATTTAACTTTAATTCTAAAATAGGCATTGTTGATGCAAAATATTTGCGTTCAGTAGCATTAACAAAGCCTAAAACATCTCTTGAGTTAATGTATTCCCCTACAAACTTTACAATAATAACAAAATATTTCGATCTTTGATTCTTGTATTGCAAAGGTTTACTAAGCTCATTTTTAAATTTTTTTAGTTTCGATATATTTATATCGATAATAAATCCGGAATTATTTGAATATAAAGGTGATGTGGGATGATAATAATTAAATGAAGAATTTAATGGATTTAATAAAATATTTAGTGATTCACAAATATCTCCGAATTTTTTTCTTAATCTAAAAACATATTTTTCTTCCTTAATACTTTCAACCAATTCGATTGCTATTTTCTTTTCTATTAAAATGTAAAAAAATTTATCATCTACAACATCAATAGTCTTTTTAACTAAAAGAGATGTTTCCAGCAATGGAATGAATACAAAAGGGATAATAAAATCGTTGCAACTAAGGGAATAGGCAAAAACACTTAGAATTAAAAATATTATTGATACAAGGAATACTTCTAGAGGTTTAAGGTAATCAATGTATATATTGATATTTTGTAAACCTGCTCGATTTCCAACAACATTTGTGACAATAATGATCAAAGGAATTATAATTCCAACTAAGGTCAGAGGTATAGTCACAATTGGTGCTGCTGAGGTAATTAAAGGCATAGTAAAATTAATTGTATTTGATATAACAAGCTGAAAACTGTTCTGATTAAAAATGGGTAATAGTAATGAAAAATAAAATAAAATTAAAAATAGGATTGGATAACAAATAATTCTTTTAAAAAACCAAGTTCTTTGTATAGATTGATATACTCGAAAAAACGAATTTGTTTCTGTATATTTATCTATTTTAGTGTCTTCATCAATAATATAAGATAAATAGTCTTTTTTCCGGATTAATACATCTATTTTATAAGGTAATTTCATAGGAATCACTGAATAACAAAGTAAAAACCATTGCACAAAATATTATAGTTGATCAAATTTTTAATATAGTATAATACTACTAATTGATTTTTATTCAAATCCCAATAGAAATCACCACACTTGCAATTCACAGCTTCTTCTTTGTTTCCATCTAAAGAAAGATGAAAAATTGTGCCTCAGTCATCATATAAAAAAACTGAAAATCTTCCATATTTTCGAGTTTCTGAAATGTTTCATCAAGAATCTGACCTAATACTGAGCAGGAGCTTTGGAAATTTCATCATTTTCTCCCAATTAAATCCCCTCAAAGATAATATTAATCTTAAATTTGATTAATAAGTTGCTCCCTAATAAAAATATTCATTTATATTATGATTATTGTCTCCTTAATGTAATAAAGATGTGGGGAAAATGTCATACTTAGTTTGTTTTGAATGCAATCAGTACTATGAAGTAGAGAGTTTAGAGGATGCAGCAGACATGGAATTATCCCACTGTGAATGTGGGAGGGAACTTGTCTACTTTGAGAATTTAGAGGATTCATACACCCAAACAGATATAATTGATGAACCAGTTACTGAAGCAGATTATCGTATTGAAGAAGAAGCTCTTGAACCTGTCAGGGAGAGTATGGCCAATGGTTCAACTTTCACTGAGAAAAAAGCTTCACAATACAAAACCGCACGTGAAAAAGGCAATATTTTTATTTATGCAGGAATTGGTATTTTCATCATAGGACTGGTCACGGGTCTATTTCTCAACTATTTATTATTCGCTTTGGTATTTATAGGAGGCTTCCTGGCTGTTTATGGGAATTCATTAATTGAAGTAGGCAGACAAAAAGGTTACAGTTGGGATAAGGGACTGGAAGGTGAAAAACTGGTTTCAGATTACTTAAACACCCTTCCTAAGAATTACTTTGTATTTAACGATGTGACCTTACCTGGAAAAAGAGGTAACATTGATCATGTTGTAATTGGACCCACTGGCATATTTGTCATAGAAACCAAAAACTACAGTGGACGTTACCGTATAAAAGGCGACCAATGGTTTTACTATAAAAATGGCGAATATATGGAAATTAAAAAGAATCCTGGTACTCAAATCAGGAGAAATACATTGAATCTTATTGATTTTTTGAATGAAAGAGGTATTTCCACTAATAAAACTTGGATCACCTCCCTAGTAGCCTTCATCTGCCCGGATTTCAAAGTTCTGCAAACACCCCAAACATATAAAGTTTTACCACCTCAAACAGTCCCGGACTATATACTTAAGGGAAAAAAAGAACCAGATATGAATTTAATAAAAAGAGCAGCCCTGGAATTAGAGCCCTGCTGTGTGGAACTCACTGTTGCACGTTGATGTGGTTACTCATAACCGTTTTATAAACATTACCGGAAATTTCCATTGTCACCAGGAACTTCCAGAAAAGCATTACAGAATGTAAATTTATCATTCGAAAACCCCATGATGAGTATACAGACAATGTGATTATAATTAATGCTATAATAAAAATTCCTACTCTAAATCTGATATTTCAAGCAATTGTTTGAGAAACTCATGTCATATACTTAAGCGGAAAACTATTTCTAAAAATATAATAGGTAGTCGGGAAGGTAGTCAAATATTTATTATATAAAATACAAATAGTAGTCAGGAAGGTAGTCAAATATATGGATTGATGTGTTTAGATAAATAAAAGAGTTTAGATTAAATGAAAGATTTCTAAGGTTTTAAAAAAAATGTTCAACCCCTGTTTCACATATAACCACGAATTAGTAAATAAACTGCTTAAAATTAATTCCATAAGGGATTTTATTGTTAATGCACCGGTTGTACTGGAAATGGAAGTATCACTAAAAAGAGAAGCGCTTCTTAAATCAGCACATCACTCCACTGCAATTGAAGGCAATCCACTATCCTTAAATCAGGTGAATGAACTGGCAAAGGGAATCAAAATACAGGGACAGAAGAGGGCTATGCAGGAAGTTTTAAACTATCTAAATGTGCTTAAGAATATGGATAAATATATTGATGACGGGAAAATTACACCCAAGAACGTTTTAAAGCTTCATGAGAATATAACTCATTACACACTGAAATATACTTATCTTGAAGGCCAGTACAGGAGTGAACCGGTTTATGTTGTAAACAGGGATGGTGATATTGTTTTTACTCCTCCTAATGCTAATCTGGTGCCGGGCCAAATCGAAGACCTCCTGGAATGGATCAATAACTCATCTGGTGATTTGAATGCAGTTATTTCTGCAGGGATAATTCATTATGAGTTTGTAAGAATACATCCCTTCATAGATGGTAATGGAAGAACTTCCAGGGCACTTGCAGCGATTTACCTGTACCTGAGGGGATTTGATGTTGATTTTACACTGGATAAATATTACCACAGTGACAGACAGGCATACTACGATGCCCTGAACTCGGTTGATCAAAAGACTCAGGATCTAACAGATTGGCTCTTATATTTCCTGGAAGGATTTTTAACTTCGATTGACGAAATTAAGAATAGGATAATGTTATTTCCAGTAGGTACAACAAAGAAAATAAAATTATCAGAAAAAATGTTAAAAATTTTAGAATACATACACTTAAACGGCAGTATAACTAACTCAGAGGTCCAGAAACTCTTAAAAATCTCTCGCCAGGGAGCATATAAAGATTTACGGAACTTAATGGATAAGGGTATTATAGTAAAGAAGGGAGGGAGCAGGTCCACCTATTACATCTTAAAGTAGTCGAATGGGTAGTCGTTTTAGTTGTCGAATTTAGTTAAAAGGAGTTAATATTACTGATTTTAAACAGATTCAACCGGAATATCATGAAAAGAATTAAGAATCCGTGAAATAATATCCTTTTGGCAATGATTTTGAAGGTAAAAATTAGTAATCAGAATACGATTTACCAGCATTTCTAGTAACAAGAAAAATATACTTTTTTTTAACCAAACTAATTGCTATGAGATTATAAATAGCATTTATACAATTTCCGGATCTAAAAACCTTATTTTATTTATTAATTTCTTTTTTCCCTGATTTTTCCGGGCAAAATAGTAATAGTAATTTTTAAACTCATTTTCTTCCATCAGCTGTTTTAGCATCGTTAATATTATGATGGCGTCATTATAGTGGACATGGGAACGGTTAACTCTTTGTTGTATCCATTTTTTAGATAGATTGATGGTATGTTCCTTGCTTAATTTTTTTGCATAATTTTTTATTTCTTCTTTTTCGAGATGATTTAATATTTTTAAAAGTAACTCATAGGTGTATTTCTCATCGCGATTTAAAAGTTTTAGGGCTAGTATTTTAGCTACTTCCACCTTTTCTACGTAATCCATCATATCTTTTAGCTTTTCTTCACTTGTTGTTTCAACAGTTAATTCTATAAGTTCAATTAACGTATCATCCACATTAATCCAGGGATTTTTTGTGGTTTTTATTGTTAAATATATGGCATCTTCAATTTTTTGATTATCTTTTGCAAATTTGGCGGTTTTAATTAAGGTATCAGGGTTTATAGTGGTTGAAGATCTTGCATATTTTATTGCATCGTCAAGATATCCATCATATAATAAAATTAATACTTTGTTATTGTCTAAGCAATCTTTTTTTATGATATTCATAAGTTCATCATATTTATTCATCTTTTTAAACACCTCCTTTATAGAGGTGTAATTTTTATCTAAACCATTTACTGTATTTAACAATCTTACAGCTACTGTTTTAAGTAAATCTAGATTTATATCATTCCATTTATCTACAGCTAGTTGATTTAACGTGTTAAAAAATAGTTCATCCAATCTAAAGTCAACATCTTCCAGCATCACTCCCTCTTTAATATACTTTGATGCCTCCTCATATCGCTTTGCGGATATTAATGCTGTACCAAGCCGTAGATAATCATCCTTATTTTTGAGTTCCATCCTGGAGATTGCAATTACTGCTTCCTCTTTAAGACCTAAATAACGATAGAGGTGATAAATGATGTTTATTAATTTACCACGTTTATATTGATTTTGTGATTCTGCACCCTCTAATTGTTTTATTTCAGCCTGTAACTCTTCAACTATGATCTGGATGTTGTTTTTTGCGGCCATGGCAAATAGCATATTTTCAACGTCGAAACCGTAATCTTCTAAAAGCACCAAATCAATGATCTCTTTTAGATATATCGGTTTTTCACCACCAAAAAGATTTAAAGAATTGCAACAATCTTCTACACATTCTTCAATAAGATCTTCTAAATCATATGCATCTTGTATTTCCAGGTAAAGCTCTAAACACTTATTTATTAAAATAATATAAACATAAACTGCATCCTCTGGTTTTAAGTTTTGGGCTAAATTTTTTACTGGTTCAAGTTCACTAACTATCTTATAAACTGGATTGGAGTCATAGTAATCTAAGTTGGTGTTGTTGATACGTTTTTTTATTGCATCTAAATCTATTACCTTTTCAGTTTCTATTTTAGAAGATGTAAACAATGTAATTTTAAATGGATCATCAACTACAACTGATAATATCATATTTAAAAGTTCATCTTTCCTTTTATCTCTTAAATTACTTTTAAATAAGTCAATATCTAAAAAATCTTCTTTACAATTAATCCAGGTTAAAAGGAGAGCAACCCCATGTTTACACATAACCCCCACAGGACAGCTACATCTTGAATATATTTTATCACTAACATCTACTTGGACTTTGTAAGGGGCAGATCCGGTACCATAAACTTTACCCCATAATCTATCATCTTTTATGACACCTAAACACACATGCCCATTTTTATAATAATTAAAACCCCTAATATAAGTTTTACTACCAAATACGTTTTTAATTCTTCTAAAGAAGGTTTATTCATTTAATACACCTTTTAATTTATAATATGAATATGTTTAATCAATGCAATTTTTAACCTTTCGCAGCTTTTGACGGGTTTTTTCAACTTCACTGATTTAAGTAATATTTGAATCTTTTTTGACAGGTATAGGCATTACCGATGAACATAGTTAAGTATCCCCCACCGGGTTAAAACATACTGCCCCTGGCTTGCAAGCTCCTGAACAGGTTCAACGCTCCCCCTTAAAGAATATTAATTATCTCTTCTATACTGGTATTCATATTTTTTATGTGTTGGTTATTGTCCACTTAAGATGGAAAAAATATAGGTTTTTAGATAAAAATATATATGATTATTTAAAAGAAAAGTAATAATGATTGTCTTTATAAAATAGGAAGTTTATCGTGCAAGTGAAAGCCACCCATTTCATAGACACATCTATCTTGGCAAGTGTTGGATTAGAAGATCGATATGAAAAAGAAAGTTTGAGATATTTAAAACGAGTTTCAAAAATCTACAAAGGGAATATAAGCATTTTAGTTTTAGGGGAGCTTTATTTATCTCTCATTGATAGTATTAATGATAACATCAGCCGAACTGGAGCTTTTCAAAATATAAATGGAGTAATTGATCATTTAAATTTAGAATTTGTTACCCTTGAAATACCCCATTACAATCACTGCATAGAAAAGATAAAAAAAGCCGATTCAAGATTAGAAATAACCGATACTAAACTATTAGCCGAGGCTCTTGGAAGTGAATGCACAGCATTCATTACTATCGATGAAAAAATTTTAGAAAGTCGAAAAATAAGTGAATTGATTAGAACAGCACATCCATTGGATGTGATTTAATATTTCTTCATATTTTCTCGCATTGATCGGATAATCTCAGCAGCAGTTTTGCCCCTGGCTTCGGGAATGAGATCTTCTTGTCTAATTCTATGTTTAAGTCCAAACTCTTCCCTGAGCTTTTTCGTTTCAGCATCCATATAAAATGTTATGATCTTTTTAACATATAATGTTAGTCATGTTATCATTTTTAGATAAAATATTGGTTTATGTTGCCGGTAATTGCCGGAAATTTCCTAACTCTTATATGTGAATTTTTTTTATATCTTACTCCTAACTAAATATACGTTCTTAGACAACACCCTGAGCCATCATTGCCTTTGCAACTTTAAGAAATCCCGCAATATTAGCTCCAACTACATAGTTGCCTTCAAATCCATATTCTTTAGCCATTTTATCAATATTTCTATATATGTTAACCATGTTTCTTTTTAATCGTAGATCAACCTCATCAAATGACCAGTGCATATTGGAGCTTCTTTGTGCCATTTCCAGTACACTGGTTGTAACTCCACCAGCATTAGCTGCTTTTCCTGGTAAGAACATTAACCCCGATTTTAGGAATAATTTAGTAGCTCCAGGAGTTGATGGCTTATTTGCTCCTTCTGCAACAAATTTAACTCCATTATCTATAATTTTTCTTGCTGATTCTTCATCTAACTCGTTTTGAGTAGCACAGGGAAGAGCTATATCACATTTTATACTCCAAAGACCTTTACTTCCCTCTTCATAGATAGCATCAGGAAAATCATTTAAGTATTCATGGATACATTTTCTTTCTTCTTGTTTGATATGTTTCACAAATGGGATAGATATTCCATTTTCATCATAAATGTAACCTTTCGAGTCAGACATAGCAATAACTGTTGCTCCAAGTTGTATGGCCTTTTCAGCTGCATATATGGCCACATTTCCTGAACCGGAAACTATTATCTTTTTACCTTCCAAAAATTCTCCCCTTGCCCTTAAAGCTTCTTCCAAGATATAAATAAGGCCATAACCTGTGGCTTCTCTTCTCACAAGAGATCCACCATATTCTATTCCACTCCCGGTTAATACGCAATTATGCCTCTTTGAAATTCTATTATACTGCCCAAACATATACCCTACTTCTCTTAGACCAACACCAATATCCCCAGCAGGGATATCAATATCAGGCCCTATGTAATTCTTGAGTTCAGTCATGAAACTCTGGCAGAATCTCATAACCTCAGCATCGGATCTGCCTTTTGGATTGAAATCACTCCCACCCTTCGCACCGCCAATTGACATACCGGTGAGACTGTTTTTTAAAATCTGTTCTAATCCTAATAATTTAAGAACCGATAAATTAACCGTCTCATGGAAACGAAGCCCTCCCTTATAGGGGCCAAGTGCACTGTTGAACTGAACACGAAAACCTCGATTCACCTGTACTTCACCATTATCATCAACCCACGGTACCCGGAACATGACCACTCTTTCCGGTTCTAGGAATCTTTCTAAAATCTTTGCTTCCTGAAATTCAGGATGCCTTTCAAACACTACATTAAGACATCTTAAAATCTCAGTTGCAGTCTGTATGAACTCTGGTTCATAAGGATTTTTTCTCTCAAGCTCTTCTAATACATCATCTACGTATGTCATAGCCTCATCTCCTAATTTTGGGGTGGTACTCATCAATATTCCACTTCTAATAATAATATTAAACGTTTCGTTAATAGAAGTTCCATAGGGTTCATTCTTCCTTTATTATTTTTACTAAAATTCATCAGGAATTGCATTTTTATCTTCAAGCACATAATCTGACTACTATTTGATAATCTATAGATTATTCATCCTTTAATTTTAGAAAAAAATATTTATAATGGGTTAACCTAATTTTAAGTGTCCTTTTTGAGGTTCATAGACAATGCTTTTACTTTTCAATATTCTCAATATTTCATCGGCTTCATCCGCACTAATATTGTGTTCTGATAGTTCTTCAAAAACAGCGTATTTGGGGGCTGTACCACCCTGTTTGTCCTCAAATTTTTTAACAGCAGCAATAAAACTTCTAATTTTAACCCTATCACGTTCTAATCCTTTTTTATATAATGTGTCTTCATGAATTAAATAATGATTTTCAAACCAGTCCTTATCAGGTACAGTAGGATCATTACCCATATCCCTAATTTCTTTTTCTAATTTCTTAATATGACTTATAAGTGCAGTTTCAAGTTCAGATTTAAAATAGGGGTCTATTTCCCCATATCTAATGTGGATCAATGCCATGAATTTGAATCTAAGATAAGGATCTGTACCAGTTAAATCTTTATGCTTCATTGCTTCGGCAAGGGTTAGTTTAAAGTCTTCCAAATCCAAACACCACAACCTATATTACTTCAGTTAGTAAGCCATAATATGTTTAAAAAAACATTATTATATGTCAAAACCTTTTGATAATATGAGGTAAAGCATATCTCCGTTGATTCCAAAGGTTTCAAGGTGTATATACCAACCATTTCTTTTGTATTTGTTCAACTCTACAAAAAATTCCTTTTTATTTGCAGTAGTTCCTTCTAATATTTCCCATTGCATATAATTCCCCCTCCCAATGATTAATTCGATACAATTTAACCCAACGCTATATACTATTATAATTTAAAGAATATTTCTAATTTTTGGAAGAATTCTTTAAAAATTTCTTATTCTACCCCCACAATATCACACTTAAAATAAATAATCTTAAGAGAATTTCCATTTGTTCCTCTTATTGATTGGGAGTTTTTAAGGCCTATCAACCCCCAGGCTCAATATCCTTAATCAAGATGGTTGTCTCGTTTTCATTAACCTTTTTCACGGTTACTTTTTTGTTAACCGCTTCATTAAGGTCAAAGTTTAGATTGAAATTATTTTTAACTGCATTATTATTCTGGGAGTTGTCCGCTGTATCACCAGTGCTTGCAAACACAAAGTTTTCTCCAGGTGTGCCTCCTAGAAGAGTTACTATATTGGTTGAGAAAAGTAAAAACGTGGATAATATGAGTAACATAAAGACGAGAACTGCTTTCTCTTGATTGGTGCCAGTTTTTATCCTTCTTTTTTTACCAAAAGAGACGAAATATGTTTTTGATAGGGGATAGAGTAGGGGGCAGCCATGGGTGGTTATGATGTCCAGTACTATGTGGGAGGTTATACCGATTACCAGTGCCGTGGCAATAGTTAAATTCCAGAATCCTATGAGGGTGAAGGGGACGAGCCAGAAAATTGAATGACCTATGCCTCTGTGTTTCCCGGTTAATTTATCCAACAGATCCGGGAAAACTGATATCCAGCCAGCCAAAAAAATCCCGGTAAACAGGTCATTGAGACTGGTAAGGTAGGCAACACATAAAAATAGGAGCACCGCCCCCACAATATGAGTGTACACCCTCATGATTTACCACCAACATATAGTAATGTCCTGAAAATTATCAAAGCAAACCAGGTCCCCCCAATCAACAGGGAGGCCATGGCCAGGGATGTGGCTGCCTTCAAATACATCAAAAAACAGAAAATACTCACAACAGCATAAAGCGAGTAAGTGATATTGACCTCCTTGCGACCCAAGTTCTCTTCATAGTCCTCTCTGTTAACCAGGTCAAATGTTTTGAAAAAGGCATAAATTTCTGGCTTAAAATACTGACTAAAACTGCAAACAAAATGGATATTATCCTCCTGGTTAAGATTCTGATATGCCTGCATCGCTCTTCTGGTCAATCTCTCAAAATTATTAAAGAGTATTATTAAACGTTTCCCCTTCAACAACTCCAACAACTTACCATGAAGCTCAGCTATGGTCTTGTTACTTAAATTCTGATTTTTATCTTCAGATAAATAGTAAATAGATTCCATCAACCTTACCCTAACTGGCAGGGGCTCATTAAAGTATATGCATAAAAATTCGTCCCTCAACAGCGAGTGAAAATTGTGAACATCCACATCATAGAACATCAAGTTCTTTCCATTGTTTATACCATCCCTGATCCGTACTACATTCATACTACATTATATGATTATTCTAATATAAATAGAGTAACTAAATAATAATTAATAGTATTATTAAACATTTATACAAAATCATATCCTTACCACTAAAATCCAATATTCTCAATTGGATGGGGCTCAGCCTTCTGCTCTCCCTCAGTCAGGACTTTGGTATTGCTAATTCCCAAACGATTCCCAGATAAATATTTAAATAATAGCTAAGAATGCAATATTATCAATTAGTGTAAATAATCAATAATCATCTGATTTATTACGGGGAATACCATTGGTGAAAATTAGAGATACGACAAAATTTTCATTAGGACTTTTATTTTTAGTACTTTTTCTTTTTGGAGTAATTGAAAACGCAATTTATATCCACCATCCATCAGATCTATCTTACAGCATCACGATTTTTTTTGCAGCATTCTTAATTTTAGACAGCATTTTAGACCAGAAATCAGCTATTATAAGTACAATAATTGGTTTTTCATTGTTAATTTTTGTAATAATCGTCAAACCAGTAATGTCATCTTTTCAAATCGGCCTTTTTATCGCATATGCAATATTTTCTTTAGTATCAGGATTAGGAGTTTATTTAGGTTTTTTACCTGAATGGTGGGTAGCCGGGAAAAATAATTAAATGTTTATAATCAGCCCATTTTTTTAATCTAATATCTGAAGTGCTTTCTAACCTTTTCATCATCCCAACCATAGCAATCCTTAAAGGACTGCCAATAATTACCCCTTTTTTGACATCCATAACAATAATAACCCTTTTTGTGCAACAAAATTATGTTATCATCATGATCGTGACAAGGACAATTATACACCACATATTCTTATATCAGGACATTCCTCACAGGATCTCCCGTGAGGGAAAAAAATGAAAACATAATTCAATAACGTCAGGAAGACTTATTTGAGAATCTTTGAGCCACATGCTCTCCTTAAGTCTGGACTCTGGTACTATTATTTTCAACTCAAGAAGGCACCCGAAGAATTTGAAGCCCAAAAAAACATCCCGTAACTTTATTTATTATTAGAATCGTCCTATATTATAATGAATTTAAAGTAAGCTCTCTAACATCATCAAGTGTTAAGTTTTCCATTATTATCCCTTCTTCTGATTCTACGGAATTGGGTATGTATGTATCCAGGAAACCTTGACAGGAATTGTCGGTGAAAAAATCTTCGAGATTATTGTCTATTAGGTGGATCCGTTCCATAATCCAGATCCATTCTCCCATGAGTCCACGACTGTTTTGTTGTTGTTCTAGTTGATGATTCTTAAGGATTATTTCTTGAATGCAGTCCCTGATATTGTTGAATGTTCGCCTGAATTCGTCACGTTCGTAGATAATTACTTCCTCATGGTCGGAGAATAATTTGGGGCGATATAGAATTGCCTTTGCTCCAAAAG
>Ga0334894_1001280_pt1 | contig 22140 bp, 23 predicted proteins | sample GraSluR3_MG_6_FD_207225 | JGI IMG/M metagenome (GOLD analysis project Ga0334894, IMG submission 207225) | Sludge microbial communities from methane-producing bioreactor in Wageningen University, Netherlands - Granular Sludge_12_05 R3 | ecosystem: Engineered > Bioreactor > Anaerobic >... | reverse complement strand
GATGGAATAATATTCTCTTTAATTACATATATTCTTAAGTCTGATTTTATTAAATAAAAAACATCCTTCATTTTTATTAAATCCATTCTTAATAATTGTTAAAACTTTTGAATATTCATTAAATATAAATGATCTCTTGCATAATAAAAGGATTTAAATATTTTTTATTCGAATTTTATATATGTTATTTTCAGAGGCTTATTGTATTTCAAAAGGACATGAAAAAGAATGGTTAGATCCTTCATTTGACTCAGATATTCCTCTTTTTATAGATCCAATCCTTTTATCAAAAACAAAAAATCCATATTTTAAAGAATCAAAGGAAAAAATAAATCTTTTTTTTCAAAAAACCTTTGAGAAGATAGCAAAAGCAAGAAAAAAAGGACTTAAAGCTCTAAAGACTACAGAAGAAATATTAAAATTTAAAGAACCTAAAGAAACTTTAATAGGTTACACCCAAGATGGTAGTGCTGGGAGAGGCTTAGGACTAAATTTTTCATTAAAATTGAGAGATTCTATTGTAGATTTGATAGATATGGGAATAGATGATTTACCTGAAAATATTGCAATATTCAATCTACTTGTAGAAGGAATAGGGCCAGATGGAATAAGTGATATGATTACAAATATAATAAAAGATGATTTGGTTAAGTATACTCAAGGAATATGCCAAAAAGAAAAAATTCCTACAAAAGAATTTTTGGTTAATAATTTAGGATATGATTATGATAATGATTTGTGGAATATGGATAGAGTCCCATTACCAGAGAATAAAAGGGATAAAAAAAATCCAGTAATCTTGATACCCAAAGATATATTGAGATCAGAAGAAATAATTAACATAATTAATTTTGAATATTATCTTAATTCTATTGATAATGATACTCTTAGAAAAAGAGCTACTAAAATATTTACTTCAAATTTGGATACTAAAAAGATAAAAAAAGCAATTAAAGAAAATCCTAAAGAAGCTAAAGCAATTTTAGGAGAATATATTAAATTTGCAGAATCTTTAGATTATAGTATACTCAACATTGGTGAAAAAGAATTTTTTTATAAATTCCATAGATTTTTTAAAGAAATAGTTTCAACTCTCCCGATTAAGAAAACAGAAGAAAAAACAGAAGCTTCACTTATTAACTTTGTTGAAGAAGTTATTCAACAATATAAGCATGTAGTAGAAAAAAGACAAGGATGGGAATTCTTCTTTGATGAAAATAATAAACCAAAAACAGAAAGAACAATGCAAATCTTATTTTGGGACATAGCAGATACAATGTGTAAATTAAATAAAGATATTGTTATATCTCCTGAAGGTCAAACTGGTAGAGGACCTGTAGACTTTAAATTTTCTTTAGGTTTTGATAAAAAAATTGTAGTAGAAATCAAAAGAATTTTGAATGCTGATTTTTATAAAGGATATTTCAACCAATTACCAACTTACATTAAGTCTGATGAAGCTATAAAGGGGTATTATGTTTCTATAAAATTAAGAGACCAAGATACTGCAAGATATCAAAATTTACTAAGAAAAATTGAAGAAGGAGAGAAGATAGAAGAGATAAAAAAAGAAATAAAAGATAAAATGGAACCCGTTGAAATTGATGCTAGGATAAAACTTACTGCTTCAAAAGTTAAATAAATTTCATTTATTAATTTCTTATAAGTATAAATCTTTTAGGACTGGTTTTAAAAATTCTCATAAACAATTCATCTAATTCATTTTTAGTCCCCTATTTTTTAATTTATTTTAATCCAAAACCATAAAAATATCCTTTTTCTAATAATCTTATTATGGAATCTATAATATTAACAAAATCAAATTATCTTTTGGGAATACAATGTCCTAAATTCTTGTGGATTACTAAAAATGATAAGGAAAGAATCCCTGAACCTAATGAAATTGAACAGAAAAAGTTTGATGATGGAACATTAGTAGGAGAATTAGCAACTACTTTATTTGAAGGAGGAATTAAAATTCCTGAGGAAGATTATCAAGAAAATCTAAGACTTGGGATTAATGCTTTAGAAATGAGACGTCCTTTATTTGAATTTGGGATTCAAGTAATACTAAAAGAAGGAATCATATATTCAAGAGCAGATATTCTTAATCCTGTAGGAAAAGATGAATGGGATATTATTGAAGTAAAATCTGCTACAAAAGTAAAAGATATTAATTTACATGATGTTGCTTTTCAAAAATATGTTTATGAAAAAGCAGGTTTGAAAATTAGAAAGTGTTTTTTGATGCATATTAATAATGAATATATAAAAAATGGGCAAATTGAACCTTCTGAATTGTTTGTTCAAACAGATATAACTGATAAAATAAAACCTTTTGAAGAAAACTTAGAAAAGAACATAAATAAAATGTTTAATATTATTAAAGGACCTGAACCAGAATTTTCTGTTGATAGTATTTTAACAATAGAATATGATAATTTATGTCTTGATGAATTTATTAATTCTTTACCTAAAGATAATATTTTTGAGTTTTATAGAATATTAAAGAAAAAAGCAGTAGAATTATACAAAAATGGTTATATTACAATGAAAGATGTTCCTGAAAGTTTTAAGTTAAATGATAAACAAAAAATTCAAAAAAGATTAGCTTATGATAATGGAGTTCATATTGATAAATTAGAAATAGATAACTTCTTAAAAAACTTACAATATCCTATTTATTATTTAGATTTTGAGACAATAAATCCTATTTTACCCAAATTTGATGGAATGAGACCTTATCAAAGAATACCTTTTCAATTTAGTTTACATATTCAAGAAGAAAAAGGTGGAGAGCTAAAACATATTTCTTTTTTAGCTGACGGAACAAATGATCCAAGACCTAAATTTATGCAATCATTAAAAGATAATTTAGGAGATAAAGGAAGTATACTTGTGTATAATCAAGGATTTGAAAAAGGAGTAATGAATGAATGTGCAACATCTTTTCCAGAATTTAGAGAATGGTATGATAAGAATATTTTAACAAGAATTAAAGATTTATGGGATGTATTTAGGAATTTTTATTATTATGATCCTGAGCAAAAAGGCTCTTGCTCAATCAAATATGTTTTACCTGTAATGTCTGATTTATCTTACAAGGATTTAAATCATGTAAAAAAAGGAGATGAAGCATCATATCAATGGGAAAGAATTACTTTTAATAATATTAATCCTAAAGAAAAACAAGAAATAAGAAATGCTTTAGAAAAATATTGTGAGTTAGACACATTAGCAGAAGTTAAAATTGTTGAACGATTGATAGAAATAATTAAAAACAATTAAAGAGTATTATTAATATGAGAGAGGATTTTAATAATAAACTAATAGAATTACTAAAAAAGGATTTAAGGTTTGTAGATGAAGATAATGATTCTTTAATACGAAATGAAATAATTAATTTTGCTTTAAAAGCAGATAAAGATTTAATTGGATTACTAATAAAAGATGATGAAGTAAGAAATCATTTTTTTGATAAAATTCAAGAATATTATGTTTTTAATATTAACAAATTTATAGAATATGTTGAAGATAAAAATTTCTTAAGTAATTCTTATACAAAATTTAAAAATCAAATTGGTTTAAATATTGATGGAAAATATTTAAGAGAAAGAGGAGAAGTTTCTTTAGTCTGGCCATTTAAAGATTGTGTTTTAGAAGGTGGAATGACTAAAGAAGACCAAAAAAGAAACGAAATATTTTTTAATGAAATTTTAGCAAAAGATGAAATTGACAGATTATTTGATACAAAAGCATTAACTAATTTTAAAAAATTCACTGCAAAAGGAGAAGAAAAAGTAAAGGATTTCAAAAGAGATGAAAATGGAGTAATAAAAGATAATTTAATAATAAAAGGAAATAATCTTTTAGCTTTACATTCTTTAAAGAAAGAGTTTGCTGGAAAAGTTAAATTGATTTATATTGACCCACCTTATAATTTAGGAAAAGATGATTTTGGATATAATGATAGCTTTAATCATTCTACTTGGCTAACTTTTATGAAAAATAGATTAGAAATATCTAAAGAACTTTTAAAAAATTCAGGAGCAATCATAATAAGTTGTGATGATGCTGAACAAGCATATCTTAAAATATTATTAGATGAAATATTTGAAAGAAATAATTTTTTAGCAAATGGGGTAGTTAATAGGGCAAGTGAAATTGCTTCAAATTATACAGTTTCAAAACATGAATATTTTATAATTTATTCAAAATCATTTATTAATTTTACATTAGAAGGCGAAGAAAGATTTACAATTTCAAGAGGCACTGTAGGAAATGAAGACCAAACTATGCCAATAATAACCTTTCCCGCAGGTTTAAAATGCAATGGTGTAAATGATGGAATTTATAAGGAAACCAGAAAAATCGAAGGAAGTTCTGAAAATATCGATAATTTAGATCCAATTATTGTTGAAAATGGTTTTTTGAAAAAAGAAGTAAGATTAAAAGCAAAATGGCGAAGTTCAAATGATATGAGAAATTTCTTTAATAATAATTGCGAACCTACAATTGCTAAGATAAATGGAATAATTGAAGAAATTTATTTTGAAGGAGATAGATTTATGCCTCAAATTAAAAAAAGAATTATTGAAAAAATCCCTTCATTAATTTTAGATAATAAAAGAGGAAGTAAAGATTTAGATGAATTAGAGTTAAAAGGAAAATTCAAATATCCTAAATCTGTTGATTACATAAAAAAATTAATAGCCTTTATTACTTCAAAAAATGATATAATATTGGATTTTTTTGCAGGTTCGGGAACTACAGGACAAGCAGTAATGGAATTAAATGAAATAGATAAAGGAAATAGACAATTTATTCTATTAGAACAATTAAATAAACATATGGATACTTGTTTAGCAAGAAATAAATTAGTTATTCAAAGTAATAAAGAAGAAAAATTCATTTATTGCGAACTTAAAAAATACAATGAAGAAGCAATTGACAAAATTCAAGATGCAAAAGATACAAAATCTCTTCTTAAAATTTGGGATGAAATGGTTGAACATTATTTCTTAAATTATGATGTTGAAATTCATAAATTCAATAAAAATAAAGCAGATTTTGAAAAACTATCTTTAGCAGAGCAAAAGAAACTTCTTTGTGAGATGTTAAATAAAAATCAATTATATGTAAATTTATCTGAAATTGATGATAAACAATTTAATATAAGTAAAGAAGATAAGGAATTGAATTCTAAATTTTATGGAGGCAATTAAAATGTCTTCAGAAAAATTTCTTTATGAAAAGCTGTTTGAAGAGTTTGGAAAAAGAACTATTTTAGATGTTCAGATAGACAAAGAAATTTTAGAAAATCTAAATCCTAACTTTCCTTTAAGAGAATATCAAAAAGAAGCTTTTCAAATGTTTAAAACTTATTTTGAAAATCAATTTGATTTTAAAGTAATTCCTAATGCAGTTTTATTTAATATGGCTACTGGTTCAGGTAAAACTCTAATTATGGCTGGACTAATTAACTATTTATACAAAAAAGGTTATAGAAACTTTTTATTCTTCGTAAATTCTAATAACATTATAGAAAAAACAAAAGATAATTTTCTAAATCAAAATTCTATAAAATATCTATTTAATAAAAAAATTGTGATTGATGGAAATATAATAAATATCAAAGAAGTAAATAATTTTGAAGGAGTTTCAAAGGATGACATCAATATTTGTTTTACAACAATTCAAAAATTACATTCAGATCTTCATCAAGAAAAAGAAAATGCACTAACATTTGATAATTTCAAAAATAAAAAAATTGTGTTAATTGCAGATGAAGCACATCACGGACAAGTAAAAACTAAACAAAAAACTTTAGATGAAAAACCTAATTGGGAAAATACTATTGAAAAAATTTTAGAAAATGACAAAGAAAGTCTTTTATTAGAATTTACTGCAACTATGGGTTTTGAAAATGATAAAGCAGTTTATAGCAAATACTTAAACAGATTGTTATATCGGTATGATTTAAGAGAATTCGTAAAAAATGGATTTTCCAAAGATATTGAAATTTTTAAAGTAGATGGAGATAAAAAATACAGAATTCTAACAGCAGTTTTAATAAATCAATTTAGACAAGATATTGCATCAAAACACGGATTAAAAAATTTTAAACCAGTAATGTTAATTAAAACACAAAAAGAAATAAAAGATTCTTTAGAAAATCATAAATTATTTAGAGAATTAATTGATAACCTATCAAAAAAAGATATAGAAGAAATAAAATCTAAAAGTAATAATAAAATAATTACAAAATTATTCTCATTTTACAATTCTGAAAACATTTCTACTGAAAATTTAATCAAAAAAATTCAAATAAGTTTTGCTGAAAAAAATTGTTTAAATGTAAATGAAGAAAATTTAGATAAAAAGTCAATTTCTCTTAAAGATAAAGAAGAATTAATTTCACAGCAAAATATTTTAAACACTTTAGAAAGTAAAGAAAATCCAATTAGAGCAATTTTTGCAGTCCATAAATTAAACGAAGGATGGGATGTTTTAAACTTATTTGATATTGTAAGAGTTGATAGCAAACAATCAGGTGGGGGAGGTTACAAAGGTAAAGTTTCTCCTGCAACAATATCAGAAGCTCAATTAATTGGAAGAGGTGCAAGATATTTCCCTTTTGCACAAGATAACACACAAGAAGTTTTTAAAAGAAAATTTGATGAAGAATTAAATCACGATTTAAGAATAATAGAAGAATTATATTTTCATAGTTTTAATGAATCAAGGTATATTGCTGAATTGAAAAAAGCATTAGTTGAAAAAGGTTTAATTGATGATAAAACCGAAGAAAAAGAATTAAAACTAAAAGAATCATTTAAGAAAACATCATTCTATAAAACTGGAACAATTTATTTAAATGAAAAAAAAGAAAAAGATTATTCAAAAACTAAATCATTTAATGAATTAGGTTTTCACGATAAAGATTTTACTTTTCAAGTCTTATCTGGAATTTCTGAAAAAACAGATGCTATGACTGATGAAAATTATGATAATTCTAAAATTAAAAAAACTACAAAAACAATAAAACTTTCAGAAATTGAACCTCACATTATAAAAAATGCTATTGCTAAAATAGATTTTTTCAATCTAAACCGAATGAAAAAAATAATTCCTAAATTAGAATCAATAAACGATTTATTAGTCGAAAGTCAATTCCTAAATGGGATAAACATAAAATTTGAAGGAACACAATCAAGTTTAGATAATATAAACAATAAAGATTTATTCAGTGCAGTTTATTCTTTACTAAATAAAATTAAAGATGTTATTGAAAAAAATATTATTGAATATATTGGAACAAAAGAATTTAAACAAAACAAAATTTCGGAAATTTTTAAAGATAAACCAATTAAATTAGAAATAAATTCTGAAAAATATGATGGAGATGAAAACTATCTTTCTGATAAAAATTGGTATGCTTTTGAATCTAATTTTGGAACATCCGAAGAAAAAGCTTGTGTAAAATTCATTGAAAGATTAATTAATGAAAATCTAAAAGAAAAATTCAAAGAAGTATATTTATTAAGAAATGAACTTCATTTTAAATTATACAATTTTTCAGATGGACAAGGTTTTGCACCAGATTTTGTATTGTTTATGAAAAACAAAAACGGAAAAGAACTAACTTATCAAATATTTATAGAACCAAAAGGAAAACACATAGAACAAAAAGATAAATGGAAAGAAGAATTTTTAATAAAAATTAAAGATGAATTCAACTCAAATGATTTAGTAAAATTCATAGAAACAACAAAATATAAGGTAGTTGGATTACCATTCTATAATCAATTGGATGAAAATAAATTTGGAGAAAATTTATTAAACTTTCTTAATTAATTTTTCTAAAATTATTCATCTTTGTAAAACCAAAGTAATAAAGGAATTCCATTTTCTTTAATAATTTCTTTTAGTTGTAGTTGTAATTCTTCAACTTTCCTAAAATAATTTAATTTATATAAGAATTTTGATCTTTTCTCTTTTAATTGTGGAAATTCAGAGAATAATTCTTTTTTTAACTTGATAGTATTCCATGCTTGAAAGCTTTCAGAGTAATATATTTTTCCTTCGCTATCTATTATTGTTCGTGGTATTAGTGGTTTTAACATTTTTATTTTTAACCACTTTTTCCCTTGGGATATGATAGTTAATTCACCTTTTTATTAAAACTCTTGTAATAAAATCTTGTTCAAAAATACAAATAAATTTTAAAAAGTGCAAAATCTACTAATATATAAGAAAAATGGATGAAAAAGATAAATTAATTTTATTTGAACTATTACAAGATTGCCGTCAACCCATTTCTAAGATATCAAAATCAGTACAACTTCCACAACAAACAGTTAATTATCGTATTAAAAAAATGGAAGAAGGAAAAATTATTAAAAAATATACAGTTAATATCAATTATCCAAAATTAAGTTTTAGTAGACATTCTATTTATTTAGACATACAAGGAGTTTCTTTTATTGATGTTAATGAATATTTGAAAAAAATAACATCTATTGAAGAAGTTAGTTGTTGTTATATGCTCCATGAAGTAAGTCAATGGAAACTGTATATCTCTGTATGGACCAAAACAATTGAAAGATATGATGAAATACAAACAAAAATTTTAATTAATTTTAAGGATAAAATAAAGAATTATTTATCTTTTCAAAGTGTTAACTCAAAAACTTATTTTGCTAGAATCTTAAACCCTAAGAAAAAAGCAAAAATTGATATTAAAGGTAGTCCCGAAAGTGTTGAATTAAAAAAGGAAGATTTAAATTTAATAAAATTATTAAAAAATAATTCTAAACTTTCTACAGTTGAATTAGCAAATAAATTAAATACAACTGCTAGTTCAATTATGAGGAGAATAAACTCTCTTAAAAAAAGAGATATTATTGAGAGATGTTACCCAATCATTGATTTGAAAAAAGTAGGATTTACAGAGTATACTTATATATCTAGAATAGATCCTTCTTATGTAAAAGAATTAGAAAATTTTATGAAACTTATTGAACAAGACCCAAGATTTATTATTTGTATAAAAGCTGTAGGTTATGTTAATTTATATTATGCTTTTTTAGTAAAAAATAGAGAAGAATTAAAAGAAATCAATGAAAAGATTGAACAAACATTGGGTAAGGCAATTTTGGAAAATCATAAAATTGAAGTTGATAATATGGTGAGTTAAGATGAAAAATAAATTTATGCAATTAGCAATAGAAGAAGCAAAGAAAGGGATTCAAAATAAAGATGGTGGACCTTTTGGTGCAGTTATTGTGAAAGATGGAAAAGTAATATCGAAAGCTCATAATATGGTTCTAAAGACAAATGATCCTACAAATCATGCTGAGATGATTGCAATTAGAAAAGCTTGTAAAAAATTAGGTAGATTTGATTTATCTGATTGTGAAATTTATTCTTCTGGTGAGTCTTGTCCAATGTGTTTTTCTGCAATTCATTGGGCTAAAATGAAAAAAGTATATTATGGATGTACTAGAAAAGATGCTGAAAAAATTGGTTTTGATGATAATTTTATTTATGATGTTTTAAGTGGAAAGGCTAAGAAGAAACAAGTTAAGATTAAGTGGTTAAATAGAGGAGATGCTTTAGTTCCATTTAAAATTTGGGAACAAAAAAAAGATAAAACTAATTATTAATAATCGTCACTATGATAATAATAGTTTATTATATAGAGTGACTAAGTCAACTTTTTAAGAGTTTGTCTAATTGTCCTCGAGCAAAACGATAATCCCATGTTTTCCCATAATTTTTATATTTTGGGATTTTGTTCCAATTAGTCACTACAAAGAACCATTTATCATAATTTTTGTTAAGATTTTCTACTTTTTCATTAAAAACTTTTTTTACTTTTAACATTGAACCAGTTTCAACCTCTATTGCATGCTTTTTACCTTTAAATTCAAAAACAATATCAGGTTTTTTAGTTGCAAAGATTTCAACTTTAATTCCTTTTTCTTCTAAATAATCTTTAATATCATATATTGCAAATAAATGATTAATACTCTCATTAAATCTAGGTTTAACAAAGAATCTTTCTTTTGTTTCAGAAGAAATACTCTTTAATACTTCTTCTTTAAATCCTTTTTTAATAAGATATTCTTGTTCTTCAATAGATAACTTACTCTTCTTATGGACTAAAACATCACAATCAACATTAATATTAATATCTTTTGAAATTATTATTTCTTCAGTGATTTTTTCTTCTAATAATTCATCAGCATTTGTTGTTATTTGTTTATGTTCTTCACTTGATGCAATAATTTTAATCTCTGAATGTTCATCTTCTATTAGAAGTATACCTTCTCCAACTCCTGCAGTTAAAAGGGTTACTCTTTCAACATTACTCAAATTAAAAATTCTTTGTATACTCTCGATTACTGCTGGTTTTTGTCTTAACAAAATAGTATAAGAAGAATTAGCAAGAGCAGATCTACCAGCCTCAGAATTTAACATTCCTTCTACTTCTTGATTAATTAAAAATAAACCCATGTTAAACTTACGACAAGTTTTAACAATTTCAAAAATATAAGAAGACTCTTCAGTTCTAGATAATAAAGACCAAGATTCATCAATAACCAACAATTTTCTTTGAATGTCTTTTTTCATTTTCATATAAACATAATCTAAAACAAGAAACATTATAGTTGGTTTAACTTGTTTAGGCATATTACCAATATCAAAACAAACAAAATCATTATTAAAATTAATATTTGTATGTTTATTTAGAAAAGAGAATACCCCTGTAACATATAATTTTAAACGGTTTGTAAGGCTTCGTAAGGTGTTTTTCTCTAGACTACTGGCCTTTTTCTCCATTCTTTCTAAAACATTTAATACATCGCCTAAAATCGGAGGTTCATTATTCCAACTTTTATTATCATTCATATAAATTCCTTTTTTTTCGTAAGCTTCTGTTAAGGCTTGATCAATAAAAGATTTTTGTGGTTCTGTTAATTGTCCTAACATTACAGGCATTAAATCAACTAAAGCTAATCTTTTTTCAGTATAATCATGGCCCATTAAGTCTAAAGGATTTATTATTGTTTTAGATTCTCTTGAAAGATCAATTCTTTGTCCTTGAAATTTATTAATTAAATTCTTATATTCACCTTGTGGGTCTATTACAATCACTTTTGTACCATTCAATAAGTGTCTAGTAATAAACAATTTAGTCATATAACTTTTACCAGCACCTGAACTTGCTAAACACATTCCATTAGAATTAGATAACTTGAAAATATCTCGAATTAAAGGAATGTTGTTCTTATTTAAACCGAGCCAAATTCCAGTTTTATCAAATTTAAAAAATGAAGAAGTGAAAGGAAAAAAAGCTGATAATGCTGATGTTGTAATATTTCTATTAATATTTAAAAAGTCTTTACCAAAAGGTAAACAAGATTTTAATCCTGATATCATTCTATATCTTGAATCTTTAGGAATTATTAATAAAGAGTTTAATTCAGATTCTATTTTTCTTGATAATAATTTTAATTCTCCTAAACTATTAGCTTTACAATCAATATAAAATCCAAGATTAAACAATTTTTCTGAACCTTTTTGTAAATTTTCAAGTACAGACCTAGTATCTTTATATTTAATTTCTAAACTAGGATTAAATTGGTTTTTTATTTGAGCTGAGTATAAATCAGCTCTTTGTTTTTGTAATTCTCTATTTAAAGTTAATAATGTATATTCAATTGTTTGAGGATTAATATGTAAAGAGAAATTAAAATTACCAGAACAACTTATTAATTTATCTAAAAATCCTTTTTCTACAGACCTGGGATAACCATGTGCATAAATAATTTTATGATATTTATTATCAATCTTAAGATATTCAGGATTGTTTAATATTTTATTTGGTAATTCTTCATTACTATCAAAAATTTTAGAAAAAACTTGTTTTAATTGATTATCTTTTAATCTATAAGTTCTCAAATTTAAACTATGTAACCTTTCTTCACATAATTTTAATTGAACATTAATATCTAATATTTCAGGAATAATTAAATAAAAATTACGATTCATTGCAGAATTTTTAGATATAATATCTTTGATATGATTTTGATATGATTCAAAGATTTTTTCGTGTTTAGACATTTTATTTTTTAAACCATCTAAATAATCACTTAAATCTAAAGTTTCAGTAGTCATTAAAATTTGAATTGGAAAATCAATAGAATTTAATAATTTTTGAAAAGATAACATTATAGCTTCTTGTTCTTTTTGTGATTTAATAGAAAAATTAATTGATTCTACATTTAAAATAGCAATTTTTTTATTTTTATGATAAATTAAATTATCTTTTATTTCTCCAATTTCTAATTCATTTTTTAGTTTAAAACCCTCAAGATATTGTGATCTATACCAAGTATACCAATTTTTAAGATATATTGATAAATTAAAAAACATAAAACCCGAAGCAATTATTACAATAAAACAAAATAATAAAATTTTAATAAAAAGAGTTAAATTTGTTTTAAAAATTAAAAGAATAATAAACGAAAATAAAAAAGCATAGATTAATTGAGGAAAGGTAAGACCAAAAATAATTCTTTCTTTATATTCTAATTGTTGAGGTATTTCGTACATTTTAATTAGAAAATGTGCTTTTTATTTCTTTAATTGGTGTTTTAACAGCAAGAGCTGATTTGATTATAACAAATAAAATTAAAGTAAGACTGAAAACATTTAGTAAACTAAAACCACCAATCATAACTAAAATTTTTAGATTAGAAAATATATTAACTTCTAAAAATTTAGATGATGCTAATAAAATAATTGAATAAAAGAAGGGTAAGACAATTAGAACTCCTAAGAAATTTAATATTAATTTACCATAATTCTTTAATGGTTCTAAGAAATATAAAAAAATTCCAATAGCTAATAAAATAACCCCCATCCCTGCCAAAATATATCTTAAAGATAATAAGATTAATGTTAATACTAAAGTCATAATATAAGGGATTAATAATACTATTTGTAATTCTAAACCAATTAAGTTATTATTTATCATTAAAAAGAAATCAGAAGGGATTAAACTAAAAATTGTAAGTGTAAGGGATGAGACAATTTCTAGAACTAATTCATACAATAAAAAACTAGCTTGAATAAGAACCATCATTATGACAATATTAGCAAGATTTGTCTTACTATTTTCTCTTTTCTCTGGCGATGAGCCTGAAACAATAAATTGAAATCCAATGAATAATAATAAAAGACCATAAAATAAAGATAAAATATAAATTATTATAGACCAAATTTCTAGAAAAAGATTAATATTAACAGGTTGAATAAGTAAATTTTTAATTCCTTCTAATAAAGGTTTTATAGGTAAATTTAATAGATCAATAAGAAAATTAGAAAAACTTTCCATAATACAAGAGCCTAAGTTTGAAATACTACATTCGCTCATTTGAATTTAATGAAATATAAAATTTCTTTAGGATAATATAAATAACAAAAGTCAAACCTAAAATAAGGAATATATTTCTTATAGTTTTTAGTTTGGATGAATCAAAGACAGTTATTATTTTCCTTATGGTTTTATTATCAAATTCTATTATAATCTCATTTTGACCTGGAATTGCATTCAAATAAATTTTATCTTTAACTATAAATCTCTTATTTCCATAAGTAACATTAACATAAACATTTCTAGGAATAATCTCTATTTTTATTGTTTCATTTTCTTTAAAATGAGTTTTATTATCTATTATTATATTAATCTCTTCTTCTAAAAAATTAAGTTCACAATGTTTAAAATTAGAATTAAAGTGATCATAAATTCTTATTTCACATTCTGAAGGTTGACTAACTTTAAAAAAAATTTTATTTAGAAATGAATTCACAATAATTTCTGAATAATTAATCTTTTCGTCTTTTTTTGCTTTAATTGATAAAATATTTCCTGGTCCAAATTCATAATAATATTGGTACTTTGTTTTTTGATAATATGAATCTCCAAAGAATAAATTAATAGCTGTATAATTATTTGAGATTAATTCCCCTTGAATCGTTTGATTATATTGTGGGGTAAGATTCAAATCAAAATTTAAATTATTATTATACAATCTTACAATTAAAACATCATTTCTAACAGTAGATTCACCTGTATAATCTGTATCACGATAAAATGTACAAACACCATTCGCTAATCTATATCTAATTACTTGATATCTTACTCTTATAGAAAGTATTCCTACAAAAGTGATATTATCTAATTCATCTATTATTTCAAAAGATGTAATCTTATCATTTCCAATTAATTCATTATTAGCATAAATTTCTAATGTTGATGTATTTTCAACTAATTTATATTTGGTTTTACAATCTCCTGGATAAAGTTTAGTTGGATGTGATATTTGATAATTATATGCAGAGAAAATTTTTGCTTTATTAGGAACATATAGAATATTATCTTCTTTAACAGAAGGGCTTATTGTTAGAATATTAAACCAAGCATCTTGAATATATTCTGCTCCAACTCCTCGATTATATGGAGAATTATTTAATTTTAAACCTGAATTCCAATTATTAACAAATTCATGATTTGGTTTTAATCTCCAATTATTAATCATATCTAAAATTAAACTAGTCTCATATTCTTGAGATAAATTAAGACTTTTAATTTTAAAACAAAGTTCTTGATAATCTTTATTTAATTCTTGACAATTAAGGGCAGTTGTTAGTGGTAATAAAAAAACAACCACCCAAAAAAGAAATTTCTTCATTTCAATATCAAGTCAACTATAAAAGGTGCAGCCCAAATCACTGCTAAACCAACAATAACATACATAACCATATTTTTTGCTTTTTCTCGTTTCCCAGGATCTGATCCACTAGAAATATAAGTTATTCCAGCAAATAACATTACTAGTCCTGCTATTATTGTTGCTGCATATTTCACCAAATTATAAATTGTCATTAATGGTTGTAAAATCTCTTCAAAGTCTGATTCACTTGATGCTAAAACCAAACTTAATTGTAAAACCAAAAACAACAATAACAATATTGGAGTTATAGTCAACTTTCTTGATTTAATTCGGCATTTATTTTGTGCCATTGTAAAATTGATTCTAAATCTTTTTTGTTTGGGTATTTTAATTTTAAGACATTTAAACAAGTAGTACAGATTTCTCCTTCAATAATAAAATCTCCACAAACATAACATTTTTTTGTCATGATGTGATGAGATTATATCCTTATAAATGAAATCGGAGACTTTTTTTATCCAAAAAATTATCCTTTTTTTGTTTCCGATTTATTATATATTCTTTTTTATATTGATTAATCATGGAAGAAAATAATTTTGAAGATTTATTTGATCAGATTATTTCTAATTTAAGAGAAATAAATGCTTTACTTGATGAATTGATTAATGGAACTAAATAAAATAATTCAAGGAGATTGCCTTCAAATAATGAAAACTTATCCCAATAATTGTATAGACTTAATTTTAACAGATCCTCCTTATGGAGATAATGTCGCTTATGGTTGGAATAATAAAATAATAAAAAATAATGAAAATCCTTTGATTAATTGTAATGCTTTAATTGAGATGTATCGTATTTTAAAACAAAATCGTTCTCTTTATATATTTACAAACTGGAAGCATTATCCTTTTTTAACAGAATTTATTATTAGGTATACTAAATTTAATATTAGACATTTAATTGTATGGAAAAAACATAATTTTGGATTAGGTTGGGCATTTAGGCATCAATATGAATTAATTTTAGTTTTAGAAAAAGGAAAACCAAAATACAATCTAACTGATTTTTCTGATGTACAGACATCTTCACATATTAATCATAATAAATTAAATCATCCTCATCAAAAACCATTAGATTTATTGAAAAAAATTATTTTACATAGTTCTAAAGAAGGAGATTTAATCTTAGACCCTTTTGCAGGTTCTGGTTCTACTTGTAAGGCTTGTAATGAACTTAATAGGAAATGGATTGGGATTGAGTTGGATGAAAGATGGATAGATACAATTAAATTTGATGGAGGTAAAATATGAATTATAATATTGAAGAAAAAAGAAAAAGTTTAAAGAAATCTAAAACTGATGAAGAAATAGATAATTTATTAGAAGACATTTACGCAGATGGATATGATGATGGTTGTTGCAATGATGATTAATTAAAAATTAAAGTAATTTTAATGTCTTGGTTCAGAATATAATTCTTTCCCCCATTCATTAATATCTATTGAACCTATTTCTTTATTATTAAATAATGTATCAACTTCTTTTGAAATATCTAAAACTGCTTTTTGAGAACTAACTTTTATTCTTGTTTCATAATTTGATTTGAATGCTTTATAAGTATAATTCACAGAACCTAAATAAGCAATTTTTTCGTCAATTACATAAATTTTTGAATGAATAAAATATTTTCCATTTTCCTTATCATGATATTCATCTGGAACAACTTTTAAATTAATTGGGGAATAATAAGAATAAGTATAAATTTTTTTATTGTAAAAATGATAAAAAATAATCCCTGTGATTATAAACGAAACCCAAAATAAAAAAAGAGACCTTAAAAAAAAGAAAATTAAAGTAAAAATAAAAGTAAAAAAAGAATATTTCATTCCTTTCTTTCTTAAATCTCTTTCTTCCTCATTTATATGTATCTCTTGTTTAATTAAATCTGTATGTGTGAAAGAAGAATGATTCCCATTTCCTTGTTTAATTTCGTTTGATGTTATTAAAGTAATTTTAATCCCCTTATTAGATAATGCAATTAATTCTTCAATATATGATGGTGTTAAGTAAGGAGAAACAATTTTAATATTTTTTTTAGCTTTATTTAATTCTTCTTTCAGTTCTTTTCCTGCACCCCTTCCAATATAAATATGGTCTTTTGAACTATTAGTTATCATTTATATATATCCCTTAAAGTTTAGAAAGAGATACACTCTTTCATACTAATTTAAGAAATAAAGACTTTAAATAAATTTAGAAATTAAAAAGTATATTCTTTTATGAGTATTAAAACCTATAATGTTATTACAATGCAACCACCAACTAAAATAGATTAATGTTTTTTTCATTAAATGTTCTATCGGATTTTCCTTTTATAGTTTTTATCAAACATTTTGGATAATCTAAGGGTATAATCCTATTCTAAATTCAAAAGTATCTTATTTTATTATAATTTTTTAGATTTATTTAGTTTAATTAATCCTATAATATAACCTAGTATTAAAGATAATATAATGCTTAAACATAACCACCCCGTACCACTTAAAACTTGGTTTAGTCCCATTGTATAAACTTCTTCTAAACTCATAAATTGAAATTTTGTACTTATATCTGCCATATAACCTAAATTTAAGAAATTAAAACTTAAATCTAAATTATGGTACCCACTATAAATTGATATAATCCCTTTAATAGTTGTATATAAAACACTACAAAAAATTAATACTAAACTTGTTTTATAATGTTTTTTAATATTAAAATATAATCTTGAGAATAAATGGGTTCGACTCATATTTTTTATAGGTTTTTGAAGTTTATAAATATTAATTTAAATTGATTTATTTAAAATTAAGAAGTTTTCTAAATAAGCCTAAATAATTCTTTTGTTCAGGGGTATTTTTTTCTTTTTCTTTAGTTGAATTATTTATAGATTCTGGTTCATTCATTAATTCTATATTCTTCTCCAATTTACTTATTAAAAGTTTAAGAGTTTCTATTTCTTCATTTAATTTAGTCATTTCACTTTCAATATTATTCACACATTTATTATTAAAACAAAAATTACTTTTACATTCATAATGGTATATACATTCTTCATTTGTATTTGATTGATTTAAAAATTTATTCTCATATTTTTTAAATCCTCCCGGTGTTTCAGATTTTATAACTTCTGAACAATAAGTGTAATTTATTCTATGACCTAATGAATAACAAGAACCTTTATAATTATCATCATAAACAAGACATCCTTTAATAAAATTACACATATCTTCTTCACTCCAATTTTTGAAAGTAGATTTTATCTTCTCTATTTTATTTAAAATATATGGGTCTATACCTTCACCAACATAGGTGGCCTTTACTTCACCTAAATCAACACTATCACCACCAACAACAGTTGTAGCACTAGAGCTTGCAGCTTTCATTCCTAAATTTGTTGCTATAGAAACAGCAGCAGTTGGTGTAGCATAATTGTTGACATTATCATGATTCTTTGAAGTATTTTTTAAAGGTACAAAAGGTGTAGGATAAGATGCAGAATATGCTAAGGAGATTAAAAAAATAATTAATAATAAAACTAAAATATATTTGTTTTTCATATTATTTTAAAAGAATGAGAATTATTTAAGTTTGTGGTTTTTTTAACATAAATATCCTTGACTTTTTAATAAAATTCTTTGTGTTGCTTCTGCTAATATTTTCATTTGTTTTTCTAATATATCAACTCTTTCTTGTAAAATCTCATTTTTATTTTCAGATTTAGTTAATTGTTTTTCAATTTCTGTTTTTGTAATATCTATTAACATATCTTCTTCCCTAATAGTATCACGCATTCCTAATAATTCCGAATAGTAGTGAATCTTGTCTGACTTTTTCCATCCAAACCTATATTTTAGTGCAGATTCAGATTTATAACGAGGTAACCAATAACAACATGAACAATGTCGAAAGTCATACATTGTAATTTTATAGTATTCTTCACCTGCAGGACTTACACCTTTTTTAAAAACTTTTTTAGCTAGTCGTTGTAAATACTTATTCATTGTCTGAGGTTCTCTATTGAATAAATAATCATCTTTTGCTAATCCTTCTCTTTGAATATGAGCTTTAATTATTTCTGAGGACATCATAAGCTTGATTCTCCTTCCAAAAGTTTTACTTATTTCATCTCGAATGTTTAACTCTTTCCCATTTTTTTGTAAATCTGAAACTTTAATATTTCTCAATTCACTGGGAGCTCGAACTCCAGTATCATATAAAAAAAGTATTAATGTTTTATAGTAATCAATTGCTTCATCATACATTAATTTAATTTCTTCATCAGTTAGATAAACCCATTTTGGTTTTTCTACACTAGTATCTAGATCTTGGGTAATATCATATATCTCAATTCCCTTTTTACGATTAACTTTTTGCCACCAATGCCAAAATGCTTTTATTACTTTAACAAAATTTGCAGGATCTTGATAAGTATTACCATCCAATCTTTTAATCTCTCCATTTTTCATTCCAGTAAAGAAATGATGTAAAGTTCTTTCTTCTAATTGAGTTAAATCTTTAATATTATATAACTCTTCTAATTTTTTTGTAATAAAAACCATTCTTTGTTGTAAATTATAAAGTCTATTACAACTTCTACCACCTTTTTTACTACTCTTTCCAATATTTAATCCATACTCCATATCAGAAACATAATTTAATATAATTTTAGAGTTCTCTTCGTTAATTCCCTGAATTCCATCCTTATTTTTTTCTTTCCATTGAATGTATCTTTGGTTAATTATTTCTTCGCATCGTCTCATCAGTGTGTGTGCGATGGGCGAAATATTTAAATTTTGTCGGTCCACCCAACAGTGACAGAAAAATTAAATTTTGAATGTTTTTAGAAAGATACTGCAGTTTTTTAACCATACACCCTTAAAATGGGCAGATGCTCCAGAACGCCCCAACCGGGAATTGAACCCGGGTCTATGGCGCGACAGGCCATCGTACTAGCCACTATACTATTGAGGCAACATTGCTTGAACTTCTTTATCCAAGATAAATTCTATTAGAGATTTTCCTTTTTAAATTTTACTTTTATTTGATTTAATCTGTATTATCATTAATCTTATATATTTGGTTATCTTTAATTTTTAATATTTTAAGATGGAAAAAAAAGAAAAAATTAATAAAAAAACTGGAGAAGAGAAAGAAGAATTACAAGAAACAAAAATTTATGACGAAGAAGAAGCAAAGAGAATTTTAGGAATTTAACTATTCTATTTTTAAAACTGATATTTGTATTTGTGATTTATTATTTTCTATTAAGTTTAAGTCAATAAATTGATTAATTTCTTGTTTTTTTATTTCTCTTAATTTATTATAGATAATCCCAATAATTAAAATGACAGAAATAAACAATTGGCTAATATTATCATCTATTTTTTTATAAATTTTTTTTAAATCAATAATTTTTCCAATTCTTTTTTGTTCTTTATTTATATAACTCCAACCATAAACAAAATCTAATTTTGAACTTTTAATTCTTTTTTTAATTTTTTCTTCATCTAAAACTAATTCATGAACTAAATTATCTCTTATTTTATTCAATAATTCTAAAATTTTTAATTGTGTATCATCTATAACTTTCATTTTTTTAATAATTCTTAATTTTTGAGGAAAAGAAAGATATAATTTTATTTCATCAATAGCATTTAAGCTTACTTCAGTACTAATTAATTCATTAACATAATGTTCTACATAAAGTTGTAAATTTAATATTGTTAATCTAGGAATTTTTAAATTATTAATATAATTAAAATTATTAATCAAACTTTCTAAACTAGGCTCTTTATTTATTTGTTCCATTAAATCTTCTTTAATTCAAAATTATCTTTTAAACTTTTTTTCAAGTTTAGACATTCTTTCTTTCGAGTAAGAGTATTATACAAATTAATTTCCATAATTAATCTTATTTATCTTATTTTATTAAATTATTGTTTTTTAATAATAAAACTAGAACCTATTAAAGAAGAATAAACCCCTGAGATATTTAAATTATTTACAGATATTTGAAAGGGCCCCTCAATTAAAGGAATATGTGCTTCTTCAGAAAATTGATCTAAAAGATTACTTATTTCTTCTTGAGTTAAAATAATAGGAGTATTATTCTTTTGTCCACTTTGTATTACACTAACTTGTTTATCAGGACCATAACATTGAATAAAACTAATAGAATTATCCTTGATTAAAAAATCTATTTTACCGTATGTTTTTATTTTTAGAACCGGTTGTTGTAATTTATGTTCTGGTATCTTTGGTTTATTAAAATTCATACTTTTATTCATAAACACTGGTGGTCTTTTTAACAATGGTTTTTCAATTTTATCTTTAGTTTTTTCTAATATTGGTTTTGTTTTTATCTCTTGAATTTTTTTAATAGGTAATTCAAAATATTTTAAACTTTTATCAATTGTTCTAATACTTTCATTTTTTACTAATATAGATTTCATTAATCTATCAGATAAATCAGAAAAATCTTTTTCATTTAATATTTCAGGATTTTTAATATTAAATTTTTCTTTTTGTATTTTTTTTATAATATTAAGGTTAATCCTTTTAACTAATTTTGATCCGAAATCTTGATTTTCATTTATCATTATATCCTCGGTAAAGGCTTAGGTTTTAAAGTAAAAACCTGCTCTTTATCTCTATCTTCTTCTTTTTTAGCTGAGATATTACTTTTTGGTGAAATCTTTAATTTTTCTTCTACATTATTTAGTCCTTTATTTATGACTTTATTTTGATTTAATAATGAGTCTATTTTTGCAGAAATACTCTCAGGAATATTCTTTTCTGTTTTAGCTAATTCCTTTGCAGAATCTTCAAATACTTTAAGTAATTTATTCATATTGTTAGATAATAACTCAAAATTATTTGCTAATTTATTCATAGCTTTTTCAAGACCTTCTAAGGTGAGATTTTTATCTTTTTTTGGAATAACTTTTTTTATATTGTTTTTAGTAGTTTGTTTTTTAATCTTTTTCACTTCTTTTACCATCTATTCATTAAGAGTAATTTAACTTTATAAGGTTTTTTGGGAAAAGAGAAAATAATTCTTAATAAAAAAGTTTATAAAGGTATTTTGCTGGATTTAATTAGGTTAAAGTCAGTCTTATTTTAGACTTAGACGATTTACTTTCGAAATGAAAGGCCTAAATAATAAAAAATGGCAAAGAAAATATTTAGTCAAAATCCTGAAAAGTATGTTTTAGCATTAGCTCGGGTATTAAAAGAATATAAGGAATTTGAAGCACCAGAATGGTCTTATTTTGTTAAAAGTTCAACATCTAAACAAAGACCACCAATGCAAGAAGACTTTTGGTATATTAGAAGTGCAAGTATCTTAAGAC
>Ga0334894_1001278_pt1 | contig 22157 bp, 21 predicted proteins | sample GraSluR3_MG_6_FD_207225 | JGI IMG/M metagenome (GOLD analysis project Ga0334894, IMG submission 207225) | Sludge microbial communities from methane-producing bioreactor in Wageningen University, Netherlands - Granular Sludge_12_05 R3 | ecosystem: Engineered > Bioreactor > Anaerobic >... | reverse complement strand
CAGCAGCCGCAGGAGCAGTCACTGCAATGCTTGTCTCATGGTTCCGATACAAACGGCCGGCCCTATCAATTTCATTAAACGGAGCACTGGCTGGATTGGTGGCAATCACTGCCGGTTGTGATGCAGTTAATCCTGGTGGCGCAGTTTTAATTGGAACAATTGCCGGATTTATACTGCCATTTGCAGTTGAATTTTTCGATAAAGTTTTAAAAGTTGACGACCCGGTTGGTGCCATTTCTGTGCATGGTGTAAGTGGTGCATTTGGCACCCTTGCTGTTGGTTTGTTTTCCACATCAGAGGGATTGTTTTACGGCCACGGAGCAAGTTTGCTTGGTGTTCAGGCAATCGGAGTCCTTACATTTTTTGTATGGGCGTTCGGTGGTGGCTTAATCCTTTTTTCTATTTTGAAAAGTGCAAAAGTATTGCGTGTCTCCAAACGCATTGAAGAAGAAGGCCTCGATGTATATGAACATGGAGAAAGTGCCTACAACTAATACACCTTCTTCAGCTTTTTAGTCTGTAGCTGTCTGTATGGAGCCGTTTGTAGGGACGGCTCCATTTTTCAGATTTTTTTATCGAATTCACACACAATTCAACAATAAAGAAACAGAGAAAAGTAGTTTATATTTTAGTTTAGTTAAATTAAGAACCGGCTTGTAAAAAATGCAACCGGTTCTTTTTTTTCTATTTTTGCCCTCTTATTAAAAATTAAAATATGCAGACCTGGTTCGAATGTAAAGTAAAGTACACAAAAAGATTAGATAGCGGAAAAGAGCAAACCGTAACTGAAAACTTTTTACTGGATGCCGTATCGTTTACCGATGCCGAAACGCGAATAATCAGACAAATGCAGCAAATGGTAAAGGGTGAGTTTACGGTAACCGATATTAAAAAATCGAAAATTGGAGAAGTATTTCCATACGACTCGGGAGAGTGGTGGTTTAAAGCCACACTGAGCCTGGTAACCATTGACGAATCGGCAGGGAAAGAGAAGAAACTCCGCACCATGTACCTGATAATGGCCGACGACATAAAACAGGCACTCGACAGGCTCGACGAAAGCTTGTCATATCTGGTAATACCTTACGTTGTTACTTCTTTGGCTGTCAGCAATATTGCAGATGTATTTCCCTACGAACCCTCAGAATCGATGATACCTGACGGATATAAACCGGTGGAAGAGGGTTAGGTAATTTCCACATAGCGCATTTGCTCCCTGATGAAAAATTAAACCTTAAAGGTGCTCAAAAAGATAGTATTAATCCCCGATATTTTGTATTTTCGTTTGGTACATTAAAGACACCATACCATGAAAGATAACAAAAGAGACACTCAAAAGCCCAGGAAAAAAGATCGCAGGGAAATGATTCAATCCATAAACCTGCAACTGGCCGCACTTGGCCAACCCTACTTTACCGACGAAACAGAAGAGGGGGCAAAACTGGCAAGTACGCGTTTTTTGTTGCTCACCGAAGGACTGATAAGCAGTTTTCGGGAAAAGTCAAGATTACTTACCGGGCATCTGTCACCTGCCGATACCCGCATCCAGAAATTTCTTGATGATTATTTAAAAGACCTCGACTTTGATAAATCAATCCGGCTACCCAATACTACGCTTGTATTAAACCAGCCAGGCATGGCCCGGGAAGTAAGTCTTCCGGCCAACGGCAATTCATTTAAAAGTGAATTACTGAGTTCTTACCGGTTAAAACAGGGAATACTAAACAATCCGGCTGCCGACAAGCGAACCACCAAAGGAACTTTTCACATTGTGGAAGGCGGACTTCCGGTTGCACTCGATAAAAAAGAAGTGCCAAAAATTGCATTTGCACACCTGCTGCACACTGCGCTTCGTCCGTGCGAAGAAATGAATATTCTTCCTTTTACTGCCAACCAAAAAGAAAAAGCAAAAACCATGGTCTCACTGCTGCTTCGTCCGGTGGTTTGCCCGGAAGTGAAGGGAGTAATCAGTGAAAAAAGCATGGAAGTCAGGTTTTTTGCGCCGGGCAGCCTGGTCAGCAACCTCGACTTTGTGGAAACCATTTTTGGCAATGCCGGCGACCACAACCTGGCCGAGAACGACGCCGCACTCGATATTGAACACTGGACCGGGCATACCGGGTGCATTATTCTGGCCCCGCAACTCACAAAACTCAAAAAGAAAGACATTGGGTTACCGCATTACAACGATGCCACCGAAAGACAGCGCCGCGACGGCATGTGCTGGACTGACGAAAACGAATTGTATAACGACGGTGGCGCATTTAAAATCACCTGCCGCGACGAACGTGGCGTTGTTGTTACATTGATTGCCGATAACTATTACGGATATTCCAAAAAAGAAATTAAAACCCAGATTAGCTTCTCGGCAAACCTTTACGGCGTGGTAGAAGAAGAACATGCAGGCGGAGCTATTGCTTTCCCCTGCGGCAACATGGGCGATAACATTTACGGGGAACCTTTTTCAGGAAAATTCAATAACAAATATTCTTTTGAAGAGGTAAAAAAACTGCTCGGGGAAAGAATTGATGTAATGCCTGAAAATTATGCCATCGACAAAAAATACCCCAACATCATTTACATCCACGAACACGCAGATATCGACATTGAGAAAGCAACTGTAACATGGATGCACGAAGGGCAGGAACAAAAGCTAAAACTCTCACCTGAAAAAATTTATGTGCATCCAACAGGTCACAAATTTCAACTGGTAAAACACCCGGAACAAAAACTTTGGCGGATTATAGATACAGCACCCGAAGGCATGTTCTGCCATAAACCAAGTACCGTTTCAGGCGGGGGAAAATCAGAAATCTCCAAATCGATGCAGAATGCCATTAAGTATGGGTCATTCTACATTCAGGATTTGGAAAAAGATTCGGAAATGGTTGACATGCTCATTAATTACGATTACTCTCACCGGTGGAAAACCATATATCCTGATGCGCGGCCATCCCGTCCGTTTTTAAGCCCTCACCGCACGCTGGGGTCGGCGGTAAAACTGCTTACCCCGTCCGACCAGTACAACGACGAATACAATCAGTTTCTTGACAAAATTCCCACGCATGTAAAAACGCTGGCACTGTATATAAAGCGGATGTACCGAACCCAACAGGACAAAGGCCCGTGGAAAGAATTTCTGAATGTGGAAATTGTAAACGGACGTAATGGGAATGCGCTTCGCTACAAGCACAATAAAATAATGGCCAGCTATGTACGCATCGGGTTCAGTCCCGAAGGCAAATGGTACCTGCACAAACTGCGGTCCGATTTTATTCCCAGCCGGAAAATTCAAATGGAAGACGATATTACCGCATCCATTACACTTCCTGCAAGCCGGTTAAATCATCTAAATCCGCAATATCAGAACAAAAGTGTAAAACTGGTTGCCAACTGCGAAAGCTATCTTTTCCAGCGACCCGACGAAGCGATAATCAGAGGTTACGACAAGGAAGCTGAAGCTGATATTGTTGAGAACAATACGTTTTTAACCAATTATGAACCGCTCACACAACAAAACGCCATTGAACTTATTGAAGACACCATACGGTACGATGAATACACAGAGCCGGTTCAGCAACTCATAAAAAAAGCAGCCGAAGGACAAAAAGATTGTTTTTTTGTCGCTCCTTCCCATCCGCGCATTGTGGATGGAATTCCCACCAATAACCCACGGTACCTGCAACGCAACCTGTTTAAAAATGAAAACCAGGAATCCCATCTGGCTGAAATGGGAGTAAGGCTTTTCAGAAAAGTACCCAAAGATGAACCAGTTCATTTTCCGGTGAATGCAGTACTTCCCGGACGGCGGAACAACCCGTCGGACAGGAAAAAAGGAATTCGCCCGCTAAGTGTTTATAACCCGATTCACTACCAGGAAATACCCGAGCTTTTCATGGATTTTATATGCAGCCTCACAGGGAAATCTCCTTCTACAACCGGCGCCGGTTCGGAAGGTGCTCTTACCAAAGGGCCTTTTAATATGCTGGTACCCACAACCGATCTGAACAATGCCCTGCTTTCCTATATCCTTTCAGAATACCAGGGGTTTAGTTCAGCAGCAGGATATGTTGGCCAAAAAAATCGTTTTGATCACGACATCAGTATCCTTATCCCTGAAATCTGGGCCCGCCTGGAACCGGAAGACAGGGACGCAAAAAAACTGATAGAACACAACTGCCTCGAAAAGCTGGAAGATTTTGATTACAGTGGTGAAAAAATTCTTGCCAGCCGGCTGGGATACCGCATCAATAAAAATTTTGCTTTCCGCTGCATGAACAAACTATTTGACGAGCCACTGGAGGTTTTCAACGATGAAATGCTTCAGCCTGAAATCCAGAGTATGGAAGACTATGTGGATGGAATAAAAAACATTGTGGAAGCCCAGCGAAAGGTAGCCTTAAGGTATTTTGAAGAAGGAAGTGTGGAAGCAGCTGTTCCGCCACTGAAAATTCTGTTGCACATGATGGCTAACGGGCATTACGAAGGAAAAGAACTGAACGATCCGGAACTAAGGAAAGAGTTCGACCGCGAGTATGTTCTTCAAACCGAATGGTATCAGGCCCGACTCAGGCTGAAACAGGAAAAAGATGCAAATCTTCTGAAAAATCAAATTCAGTACCTAAAGGATTTCATTGCGGAACCCAACAATCAATCGCTCGTTGTAATAATGAACATCGGGCAGCGCCTTGAAACAGCCGAAAAGCGCCTGCAGCACATTGAGTCAGAAAACTATATGAAGGAGTTGGTTGGAACCATTGGATCCGATCCGCTTTTCAGAAGGACATAAAACTGAAACGGCCCGCCGGTAATTGCCGGCAGGCCGTTTTCAAAAGTTAATTATCAGACAGTTTAAAGATTGACCATTACTTTGTAGAAATTAAATTCATCGCGCTTTACAGGGTCGAACTGATAGTAGGCTATTGCAATCCGGCAAATATCCTGAATGGTTTCGTAAATCTCAGCCACCTCTTTCAGGCCGAAAGACCCCAGTTCATTTTCGCTCTCCAGCCGTTCGAAGCAATTTTTATACTCCTCAATCTGCCGGGCAGCAACCAAAATTTTTTCAATCAAAGATTCCGGAATACCTCCTTTTTGCAAAATTCGCTGGCGGGTTTTATCATCCAGGTTTTCTTGAAACGCGTGTAAAAATTTATATAAACTGAGGTGATCTCCATTCTTGGCATCGCTGAAATAATCACTATATCCCAGTTTCTTAAATACCTCTTTTAGAAAATCCTTGTCCCCTTTAAAATCGACCTTCAGCGCAGCGCGAAAAATTTTCAGGCTTTGCAATCCGGCTATCATCACCTCGTGCCATTCCCGGTATCTTTTATCATCAATGCTGTTAAGGCTTTCGGCATAATACTTTTCTATGGTGTCGTTTATCCAAACATTCAGCGAGGTTGCAAACTCAGGATCCCACTCTTTTCGGATACGGGACAGTTCGTAAATATTCTCCTTGAACGATTTGGCAATTTTCTGACACGCCAAGATGGTGGCGGTACTGGTTTGACATGCTGTTACGGTTTCCATGATACAGTTTTTTATGAATTAGCAGTACTTACAAAACTACCAACTAAATTGGAGAATTCCTGACAAATGATAAAAAATCTGAAATGTTTTACAGTTATGTTTTGGAACTATGTTACATAACAATTTTTTGATAATTCCCCGGTTATTCAGCTAAGGCTATTTTTTTCAGAAAAAGCAAAGGCCAGGTTAAGCATGTCTCTTTTTCAGCTCGTTAACCACATCTTCAAGCCGATATCCTTTGTGTGTCAACAAAACCACAAGATGATACAACAAATCGCCGGCTTCGTAAATAAAATTTTCATCATCATTGGCCATGGCACCGATAATTGTTTCCACTGCCTCCTCTCCTACTTTCTGGGAAATTTTGGCAGTTCCCTCTTTAAAAAGCGAAGTGGTATATGAACCTTCGGGCATTTCCTGCTTGCGTTTGTCGATGAAATCCTGCAGGTAGCTCAGAAAATCAACTCCTGAATCCTTGTTTGTTTCAAAAAAACAGGTATCTGCGCCGGTGTGGCAAACCGGCCCTACCGGATTGGCTTTTATGAGCAATGTATCATTGTCGCAATCCACTAAAACGGAAACTACATTCAAAAAATTTCCCGATTCTTCCCCTTTGGTCCACAACCGGTTTTTGGTGCGGCTGAAAAAAGTAACTTTTCCTAATTCTTCTGTTTTTTCCAGGGCTTCTTTGTTCATAAAGCCCACCATTAAAACTTTTTGTGTTGAATTATCCTGAATAACTACCGGAACCAGTCCGTTCAGCTTATTAAAGTCGATTTGTGCAATTCCTGAAAATGGATTCATTTGTATAAATTTTGCCGCAAATTTAATGATTTACAATTTAACGCACCACAATTCCCTGTTCCCGCAAATATTGTTTCAGCTCGGGAATGGGAATTTCGTTGTAATGAAAAATACTGGCTGCCAGCCCGGCGTCAGCTTTTCCTTTGGTAAAAACATCCACAAAATGTTCTTTGGCACCGGCCCCGCCAGAGGCAATGACAGGTATTCTCAAAGAATCGGCCAGTTGGGCAAGCTGTTCGTTGGCGAAACCGTTTTTGGTTCCGTCGTGGTTCATTGAGGTAAACAGGATTTCACCAGCACCGCGGTCTTCGGCTTCTTTAGCCCACGAAAACAACTCTTTTTCGGTTGGAATGCGCCCGCCGTTTACCGTTACTGTCCAGTGATTATTTTCGTCGCCTCGTGCATCGATGGCCACCACTACAAACTGACTACCGAAACCTTTAGCCAGGTCATCAATCAGTTGCGGATTTCGCACTGCCGAAGAATTTATGGAAATTTTATCGGCCCCGGCGCTTAGCAGTTTATCTGCATCGCTTAATTCGCTAATTCCGCCGCCTACGGTGAACGGAATGTTCAGGTGAGCGGCGATTCGTTTCACCAGTTCAACAAAGGTTTTACGGCCTTCGTGCGTGGCTGTAATATCGAGGAAAACCAGTTCATCTGCTCCGTCGGCAGCATATTTGGCGCCCAACTCCACCGGGTCGCCCACTTCCTTTATATCCACAAAGTTAATCCCCTTAACGGTTTGTCCGTTGCGGATATCGAGACACGGTATGATTCTTTTTGCAAGCATAAAACAGTTCTGAGTTTAATGTTCAAAGTTTAAAATCCTGTTTTTACAAATAATACTAATTTATTTACTGCCAGTCCAGCGATAATCGCAAAAGTGAAGGAAATCAGCGTTCCTAAAAAATATTCAGTTTTCTTTTTTACGTCTGAAGTAGAATCATTGAATCGAAAAAGTGATTTGGCAGCAATCAAAAATCCAATAGCTGAAAATTGATTTATAGCAATGAAAATGAGAATCAGAATACGTTCCATTATTCCAATCCAAAAGGAAACATCATTCATTGAGTGTTTGTTCTCTTTTACAATAATATCTAAAAACATACCTGTAAGTGTACCTATTGGATTTGTTAAAAGTATAAACCCAATAGTATAAATCCAAAATATCACTGCTATTTGAGGAATTTCTATTGTAGTAACGTATTTTGTTAATAATAATAAAACTAGAATGTGCAAGACCTGGTCAAATAAAAATGCTGATATCCCAACTTTCAGTTTTGTTTTCAACAAATCGATCAATAAATGAGAACCAAAAATAATCGGGACAAACCACCATAAATTTAATTGAAAAGTAAAAATAACGGGCAGAATTGATGCAATTGCAACATGAAATATTAATTTCAATGATTTAACTCCATGTACTTTTTTATGAAGTACCCAAGAATTGGGCTGCAACCAAAAGTCAGCAATCAAATGACCGGCCATCATAGGAAGAAAAATACTATTCAAAAGTTCCATATTTTTTCTCGATTATTTGCGTGTATCTTTTAATAAACTTTTCAATAGCCTTCCAGTTGGCTGCTTTCAGTGTTTTACTCACCGATGGCTGAGAAACTTTAAGCAACTTGCCAATCTCCTCCTGAGGTATTTTATCCAATTTATAAAATAATACATTTGCCTGAACAGTTGAAAGACTTCTTAACAGAACATCAACCAAAAAACAATAGGTTTCCAATTCCTCATCAAGTTCCTTATTACCTGTTGTAATAGCAATTCGCACCTCTAATTCTTTGAGCTTATCCAACTTTTTCCCAGAACGTTCAAAAGCCGGTCCTTCAGAAAGCAGAACATCTTCATTCCAAAATGAGATTTCACCAATCCCAATAGATACTCTAACATCGGTGATTTTATTCCTTCGTATGAGGTCGGCCCTGATTTTTAGAGCGAATATTAATGCAATTTCCGGTTTAACTGCCAATTGAAAACTATCACCTCTAAAAAATTTTGGCTTTAGCAGAATATTTTCATGATTTAATTGGGAAACTGAATCCTGAACAATTCTTTTCTGGCTATCATCCAAATTAGAAGAATTGACAATATCCCCTGTAATAACTGATATAATTTTTACATTATTCACAATGCAAATATAGTCGCTATCGGTTATATCTTTCTATCTCCTTCAAACTAATTTTTCCTTCATAAATTGCTTTTCCGGTAATTACGCCTGGCACTCCCATTTCAGCAAGTTTATAAATATCGTCCATGGAAGCAATGCCGCCACTGGCAATAATTTCTACTTTGGGTAAGGTTTCCATAATTTCAGCGTACAATTCAAACGCCGGCCCGGTGAGCATACCGTCGCGACTGATGTCGGTAGAAATGACTTTGGAGATTCCTTTTTTTTGGAATTCAACAATAAATTCGACCACAGGCAATTCAGTACTCTCCTGCCAGCCGCTCACGGCAATATTTCCGTCTTTGGCGTCGGCGCCGAGGATGATTTTTTCGCTGCCGAATTTTTCGAGCCAGCTTAAAAAGATTTCAGGCTCTTTAACGGCAATACTTCCGCCGGTTACCATTGCAGCACCCGATTCAAAAGCAACTTTCAGGTCTTCGTCCGATTTCAGTCCGCCGCCAAAATCGACAATCAAATTTGTTTTGGAAGCAATCTGTTCCAGTACTTTGTAGTTTACAATGTGTTTGGCTTTGGCGCCGTCCAAATCCACCAAATGCAGCCTGGTGATTCCGGCATCTTCAAACATACGGGCCACTTCCAGCGGATTTTCGTTGTAAACGGTTTTGCGGTCGTAATCACCCTGAGAAAGACGTACACATTTTCCACCAATAATATCTATGGCGGGAATTATTTCGATTTTTTGGTTCATTATTTTATTTATGAATTGCCAGGGAGTACATCAAAACTTCTTTTTCAAATCATCCCAATCTTCAAAGTCGCTAAAGTCTCCCTTTTCAATTTTCTTCTGCACTGAATGGTAAGCCTTTTCTTCTTCAGCGGTCAATTCATCCGGGTCGTTATCGTAAATTTTAAAACTGTCTTTGGGCAACAATTCCAAAAAATCCCGGAATGTCTTGTAAACCTTATCTGAAATATCGATGGTAATGGACTTCATAACGCTAATATCTGTCACAAAATTACGACTTCTTAATCGTCTTCCAAAATCATTTTCAAAACAGCTTGTGCCGTAATCTCGCGATTGGCTGCTTGTTCCACCACAATGGAAGTAGGACCATCAAGAACGCCGTCGGTTACCACTACATTTCGCCGAACCGGCAGGCAGTGCATAAACTTGGCGTTGTTGGTTAAAGCCATTTTTTCTTCGTTCACCGTCCAGTTGAAATCTTTGGACAGAATTTGTCCGTAGCTGGTGTATGATGCCCAGTTTTTAGCATAAATGAAATCTGCACCTTCAAAAGCCTTTTTCTGGTCGTATTCCACTTTCAAATTGCCCATAAACTCAGGTGCCAGGTCATAACCCTCGGGATGGGTTACCACCAGTTCGTAATCGGTTTTGTGCATCCATTCCACGAAGGAATTGGCTACAGCCTGCGGCAATGCCCTCGGGTGCGGCGCCCAGGTAAGAACCACTTTGGGCCGTTCTTTTGTTTTGAACTCTTCGATGGTTACCAAATCGGCATAACTTTGCAACGGATGCCGGGTGGCTCCTTCCATGCTTACAACAGGCACACCTGCATAGTCGATAAACTGGTTCAGAATTTTTTCGGCGTAATCATCCTCTTTATTCTGAAATTTGGCAAAAGCCCGCACACCAATCACTTCGCAATATTTACCGATTACAGGAATGGCTTCTTTCAGGTGTTCCGGCTTGTCGCCGTCCATTACAACACCCAGTTCCGATTCAAGCTGCCAGCCGTCCTCGCTTACATTCATTACCATGGTGTTCATCCCCAGGTTCATGGCTGCTTTTTGGGTGCTCAGTCGGGTACGCAAACTGGGGTTGAAAAATATCAACACCATAGTTTTGTTTTTACCCAAATGCTGATATGCAAACCGGTTCTTTTTAATATCGAGGGCAGATTCAACTGCCTTCCTTAAATCGGGAATATCTTTTACTGAAGTGAAGTGTTTCATGGAAATAATTATTGTAAAATGTTCATTAAAAAAAATTTAGGCTATTGTTCCATCACAACCTTGATTTCGTTTTTCAACTTTGGTAGATGATTTACCACAATACTCCAAATTAAATCATCAGAAATTGTATCGTAGCCATGAATGATGCGGTTGCGGGTTCCAATTATCTTTTGTGCGTTTTCAAGCTGAAAACTTTTATCCTTTTTTAGAATTCTGTTTACAGCTTCGCCAATAATTTCCAGGTCTCTTTCTACTGCCCTTTTGGTTTTGGTATCTGACAAATAATCTTTAAACTGCATTGGTTTTTCGGCAAAATAACCTTCAATTTCCTCAATTGCCTGAAAGATATCAAATAGCCAGGTTTTTATCTCGTTGTCCATAAATAAGTTTCTTTGAGGAGTCAATGGATTTTTTCATAAATGGGTTCTTAATTGCCTTTTTCTCAAGCAAATCAACCTTTCTGTTTAAAGCACTTTCCAATGCGAATTTGAAATCAAAATAGTTATCGGCATAACCGAATACATCCATATCGTCAAAATCAACCAGCAAATCGATATCACTTTTGTCATTGAAGCGTTCCGTTAAAACTGAACCAAATACATAAAGTTCAGAAACATTGTACTTAGAGCACAATTCATTAATTTCTTCAATATTTTTCTCAATAATATTCATTCCGTTTGCTAACAAACAAATATACAATTTCTACCTGATTATTTCGGCCTCACCTGCCCGTCGCCTTCAATAATCCATTTGTAGCTGGTGAGTTCTTCCAGCGCCATGGGGCCGCGGGCGTGCAGCTTTTGGGTGCTGATTCCGATTTCAGCACCAAGTCCAAACTGTGCCCCGTCGGTAAACGCCGTGGACACATTGGAATAAACAGAGGACGCATCAACCAGTTTTCGAAAAGTTTCAATGCGGTCCTGATTTTCAGAAATAATGGCTTCGCTGTGCTTCGAGCTGTTTTTGTTGATTTGTTCCAGCGCCTCATCAAACGATTCCACCGTTTTAACAGCCATTTTCAGCGAAAGAAATTCGGTGCCAAACGACCCTTCGGTAGCCGGTAACAACAGGTTTTCCGGGTAATTCCCTTTCAATTTTTCGTAGGCTTTTCCGTCAGCGTAAATGACCACATCAGATTCAGCCAACCGCTGGCCAAATGCCGGCAGTTCGTCCAACCGGCTTTGGTGGATTACCAAACAATCGAGCGCATTACAAACCGAAGGCCGACGGGTTTTGGCGTTGAAAATTATTTCGCGGCCTTTTTCCGCATCGCCAAATTCGTCGAAATAGGTGTGGCAAATGCCTGCGCCGGTTTCAATTACCGGAATGGTGGCATTTTCACGTACAAAGTTGATGAGTCCCTGGCTGCCGCGCGGAATAATCAAATCGATGTACCCGTGCGCCCGAAGCATTTCGTTGGTTTCTTCCCGACCGGCAGGCAAAAGCGCCACTGTATTTTCGTCGAGATTATTGTTTTTAAGTACTTCCTGAATGATGGAAACAATGGCTGTATTGGAGTAAATGGCATCACTGCCACCTTTAAGTACACACGTATTTCCCGATTTCAAACAAAGTGAAAAAACATCGAAAGTTACGTTGGGACGGGCTTCGTAAATGATACCGATTACCCCAAAAGGAACGGTTACTTTACTAATTTTAAGACCATTTGGCCGAACAGTTTCTTTTAGCACTTTCCCCACCGGACTTTCCAAACCGGCCACATTCCGGATATCGGAAGCAATACCTTCAATACGCTCTTTGGTGAGTTTCAACCGGTCGTATTTAGGGTCTTCCCGAGCCATCCGTTGCAAATCCTTTTGGTTTTCGGACAAAATAAACTCGGTATTTTTTTCTGCCTCATCGGCAAGTTCCAGCAAAACTCTATTTACAGTTTCTTCTTCCACCAGATTGAGCTTTCTTGAAGCAGCCAAAACCTGTTGCAGTTGTTTTTCAATTTTCATGCTAATGGTTTGTTGTTTTTTCCATGTACAAATAATCGTAGTGCACCAGCGCCTTTTGTTTTTCCGATTGTTTTTCAGCTTCAACCTTGTCGGAGCCGTACTGCGCTTTTCCCAGTCCGATGGTATTTCCCGATTCATCCACAATACGAATGAGGTCGCCTTTTTTAAACTCGTTTTCAATGCTAACAATTCCAACCGGTAAAAGGCTCACGGCTTTTTCCGATTTTAAAGCAACAGCCGCACCTTTGTTCACCACAACGCTGCCTTTGGTAAACCCATCGGAATAAGCAATCCATTTCTTTACGCCACTTGCAGGTTTCTGCGCTGGTTCAAACCATGTGTGGGCAATTTCTTTTTGTGAAAGAATATCAACCAGAATATTTTCCTTTAATCCGTTAGCCAGATGCACACTAATTCCGTCGCCGGCCAGTTTTTTGGCAATCCGGAACTTTGTAAGCATTCCGCCGCGCCCAAACTCCGAATGGTTTCCAGAAATGGCATTTTCCGGTTCACTATCATTTATTCCAACTTTCTGAATCAGTTCAGCATTTTCATTTTCGGGATGTGCAGTATAAACCCCATCCACATTACTCAGGATAATCAGTGCTTCTGAATTTACCATGGACGCAATCAGCCCCGAAAGTTCGTCATTGTCGGTAAACATCAGCTCCGTTACTGAAATGGTATCGTTTTCATTTACAATAGGAATCACCTTGTTTTCGAGCAAAGTGTTCATGCAGTTTTTCATGTTCAGGTAGTGGCCGCGGCTCGAAAAATTTTCTTTGGTGGTTAACACCTGTGCACAAGTGAGGCCGTGTTCGTTAAAAAAATCAGAATAACGGCTGATGAGTTTCACCTGGCCCAGTGCTGCCCAAAGTTGTCGTTTGGAAACCGCATCGGTTTTGCGCGACGGATCGAGCACTGCCCGGCCGGCAGCCACCGCACCCGACGATACCAAAATAACTTCCACGCCTTTTTTTCGCAGGAAAGCAATCTGGTCAACCAGGTGGGCAATGCGCGAAACATTCAATGTTCCATCGGCTTTTGCCAGCACGTTACTGCCCACTTTTACCGTTATTTTATGGTATCTGAATTGCACAATTATTTCCTCAGATCTTTTTCAATTTTTTTATATGAAGCCAAAACACCCTGAATCAACGACGAGCTGAATCCTTTGTGTTCCATCTCATTCAAACCGGTAATGGTAACACCGCGCGGAGTGGTCACTTTGTCGATTTCCCGTTCGGGATGATGGCCCGTTTGCAAAATCAGTTCGGTGGCACCTTTTACAGTTTGTGCTGTAATAAACTGGGCCATTTCAGCCCCAAACCCAATCTCAATTCCTCCCTGCATGGCTGCCCGGATGTAACGCAAAGCATAAGCAATTCCACACGAAGATAATACTGTGGCAGCAGCCATCAATTCCTCCGGAATTTCAACGGTTTTTCCCAGTTTGTCGAACAGTTCAATCACATAATCGCGGTGGGCAGCGGTGTTGCCGTTGGCCGAAATGCAGGTTAGTGATTCCTGGAGTGCTATCGCAGTGTTTGGCATTACCCTGAAAATGGGGATGTCGTCTCCAGCCATTTGGGCCAGTTCTTCAATTCCAACACCGGCAACGATGGAAATCAGAATTTTCTGCGGATTTAGTGCCGGCCTAATCTCCTGCAAAACATGTTCAATGTGGTAAGGTTTTACAGCAGTGATGATTACATCAGCCTGTTGTGCCGTTGCAAGATTGTCTTCGGTAGCATGAACGCCTTTTGCTTTCATCTCATCCAAAACACTCTCTTTTCGGTCGGAAACAAAAATATCGGCAGCATCAACAAAACCCGATTTCAGCAGCCCCACCACAATGGCGCCGCCCATGTTTCCAACTCCAATAATTCCTATTTTTTTCTTTTCCATAGTCAATTCCGTTTATTTTATCAAAGATGCAGAAACTTCTGCAAAGGCATTTCCAAATGCTACTAAAAAAATGTCAGCTTCATTTTTACTCAAACTCAAAGGTGGTAACAGGCGAATCATATTCTGACCGGAAACGCCGGTGAAAATTTTATGGTCGAACAGCAGTTTTTTTCTGAATTCCGAAACCGGAAACGGAAATTCCAGCCCAATCATCAGACCTTTTCCGCGAATTTGTATGTCACTGCTAATTCCAGCCAGTTTTTCCATGAGGTAATTTCCTGTTTCCTCTGCATTTTGAATCAGGTTTTCGTTTTCCAATATATCGAGAACAGCGATTCCGGCAGCGCAGGCCAGATGGTTTCCGCCGAATGTGGTTCCCAGCATTCCGGGCCAGGGTTTTATTTCGGGTTGAATGAGCACTCCGCCAATGGGAAAACCGTTTCCCATTCCTTTGGCAACCGTAATTATGTCTGGTTTTACAGAAGAATATTGGTGCGCAAAAAACCGTCCGCTGCGCCCGTAACCCGACTGAATTTCATCTAAAATAAGAAGGCTACCGTACTTTTCAGTTAGCCTTTTTAGGCCTTCCAAAAAAGTTGAATCGGGAATGTTAATTCCGCCAATGCCCTGAATTCCTTCGATAATTACCGCGGCAACCTGCCCGGTTTGCAGTTCGGCTTCCGTAGCTTGCAAATCATTAAAAGGAAGAATAACCGCGTTTTCAGTTTCATTCACCGGGGCAATAATTTTTGGGTTATCAGTTAACGCCACAGCAGCCGAAGTACGCCCGTGAAATGCTTTTTTATAGCTGATGAATTTTTTCCGGCCGGTAACAAACGAAGCCAGCTTAATGGCATTTTCATTGGCTTCGGCGCCCGAGTTGCAAAGGAATAACTGGTAATCGCTGTAACCGGAAAGTTTTCCCAGTTTGTCGGCCAGTTGCTGCTGCAACGGATTTTGTATGGAGTTGCTGTAAAATCCTATTTTTTTAAGCTGCTCTGAAATGAGTGAAACATAGTGCGGATGGCTGTGCCCGATGGAAATTACGGCGTGGCCTCCGTACAAATCAAGGTATTTGTTTCCTTCGGAATCCCAGACATAACAACCCTCAGCTTTTACTGGAGTTATATTGAAAAGCGGATATACGTCAAAAAGTTTCATATTCTTAAGAAGTTGGAAGATGGAAGATGGAAGCACGAAGTTCATGCAAAATATCTTTTCCTATCTTCCTTTATATTTTATTTTTTAAATCATTTTCCAAAACTAAAAATCTGTGAATCTGTGGCAATTTTCTTTTAAAATGCAACTGGTTTGAGATGCAGGCCAGTTGTTTCATCCAGACCAAACATCAGGTTCATATTTTGCACGGCCTGTCCAGACGCACCTTTTATGAGGTTGTCGGTCAGACTTATTATTACCAGTTTACCTTTATGTTTTTCCAAATAAAGAACAGCTTTGTTGGTGTTCACCACCTGCTTCACTGACGGATTTCTGTCGGTTAAAACCACAAACGGATGGCCTTTGTAAAAATCCCGGTACAATTTATTTGCTTCTTCCAGCGAGCCTTCAAATTTGGTGTAGGCTGAAACAAAAATGCCACGTGTGTGATTTCCGCGGATGGGAACAAAGTTGAAGCCTTCTGAGAATCCCTTTTGTAATTGCCCGAGGCTTTGCAAAATTTCCCCTTCGTGCTGGTGTTCGAAAATTTTGTAGGCCGAAAGATTATTGTTCCGCCAGCTAAAATGCGAGGTTTCGGTTGGTTTTTGACCGGCGCCGGTTGAACCGGTGATGGCCTGAACGTGCACTTCGTCAACAAGCAGATTTGCAGCAGCGAGCGGCAGCAAAGCCAGTTGAATTCCGGTGGCAAAACAACCCGGATTGGCAATTTTCGAAGCCTGTTTAATCTCCTCGCGGTTTAGTTCAGGCAGGCCGTAAACAAAATCGTTTCCTTCCCTTTTCAACCTGAAATCGTGACTTAAATCAATCACTTTTAAATCTGAAGGCAGTTCATTTTTCTCTAAAAATTCCTTCGATTTTCCGTGGCCCATGCAAAGAAATATGACATCAACTTCATTTAAGGAAAGCGTTTCGGTAAATCGCAAATCGGTATCGCCCAGCAAATCAACATGTACATCGGAAACCGGATTGCCTGCGTTACTTGAACTTTGCACAAAAACAATTTCCGCCTGCGGATGATAAAGTAAAATCCGCAACAATTCGCCTGCCGTGTAGCCTGCCCCCCCTATAATTCCAGTTTTTATTCGTTTTTCCATATATATTGCAGAAGAACGATTAACGATTGCAGAATTAAATCATCATTCGTTAATCGACATTCAACATTCTTCATTCACTTTATATCTTCTTGTTCACCTTATGGTAAATCTTCAGCGAGTTGCCCAGAATTTTTGTAAATCCTTTCACATCGTCAGCTGTCCATGCTTTTACCGTTTCGCCATATTCGCCAAAACCGGATTTCATCAGGTCGTGCTTCGATTCAATCCCCTGCAATTCAAAACGGTAAGGCATCAGTTTTGCAAACACTTTACCGGTCACATTTTCCTGGGTAGCTTCCAAAAAAGTTTCAATGTTACGCATCACCGGTTCGTGGTACATGGCTTCGTGCAAAAACATGCCGTACCAGTTGGCCAGTTGCTCTTTCCAGTAAGCCTGCCATTTGGTAAGGGTATGTTTTTCAAGCAAATGGTGCGCTTTTATAATTATGAGTGGAGCAGCCGCTTCAAATCCCACCCGGCCTTTTATGCCAATAATGGTGTCACCTACGTGAATATCGCGCCCAATAGCATATTTCGAGGCGATTTTTTCCAATGCCTGAATAGTTGCCGGTCCGTTGGCAAACGACTTTCCATCGATTGTTTTCAGTTCGCCCTTTTCAAAGCCCAGCTCAATTATTTTTTCTTCTTTAGCTTCCAGTTGACTTGGATAAGCCTCGTTGGGCAATCCTTTGTCCGAAGTCAGTGTTTCCTTTCCACCCACGCTGGTTCCCCAGATTCCCTGGTTAATGGAATACTGCATTTTTTCAAAATCGTCTTCCACGCCGTGTTTTTTCAAAAAATCTATTTCCTCCTGACGATTTAACATCAAATCGCGAATGGGCGTAATAATTTCAATTTCGGGAGCCAGTACCTGAAAAGTGAGGTCAAACCTTACCTGGTCGTTTCCGGCGCCGGTGCTTCCGTGGGCAATGTATCCGGCACCTATCTTTTTGGCATATTCAATGGAAGCAATGGCTTGAAATACCCGTTCGGAACTCACTGAAATCGGATAGGTATTGTTCCGCAAAACATTGCCGTAAACCATGTAGCGAATGCATTTTTCGTAATATTCTTGGGTTACATCGAGTGTTACATGTTGCTTCGCTCCAAGCCGGTATGCTTTTTCTTCAATGGTTTTTAACTCGGCATCAGAAAATCCGCCTGTGTTTGCAATGGCGGTGTAAACCTCAAAACCTTTTTCTTCTTTTAAATACTTCACACAGAACGAGGTATCGAGTCCCCCGCTAAATGCCAAAACCAATTTTTTTCCCATAGCGATTTTGTTTAAAAAGAGTGACAGCAGCGCCCAAATCCAATTTAAAAACTATTCATTTTGGGTGATTACCCTGCTACTGTTTAATTTAATACAACGGCGCCCCGTCACTCTTTAGGTTTTTCTTTTTTTTTATGAATTCACGTTTTTGACTGCCGAAACTGTTTTTTGGTTTCAGCTTTTTCACCACATCCATCAAACTTCTTTTTCGGATGCCATTTTCTTTTTTAGGTACTTTTTCCCATGCCGGGTCATACAACATCCCTGTACACAGGCACTTTGTGCGCTCCATTCGTTCCAGAATGTCATAATTTACGCAGCTTTTACATCCGTTCCAGAACTGCTCATCATCAGTTAGTTCCGAAAAAGTAACCGGTTTATATCCCAACTCGTGGTTGATTTTCATTACAGCCAGGCCGGTTGTTAAACCAAAAATTTTTGCGTCGGGATATTTTTTTCGGGAAAGCTGAAATGCCTTCCGTTTAATCTCTTTGGCAAGCCCGTAACCGCGGTATTCGGGCACCACAATTAAACCCGAGTTGGCCACAAAACCTTTGTTCCCCCAGGTTTCGATGTAGCAAAAACCAGCAAAAATTTCCCCGTCGAGTGCAATAATTGCCTTGCCTTCTTCAATTTTGGAAGCCAGGTATTCGTAAGTCCTCCTCGCAATACCGGTACCCCTTTGTTTGGAAGCCACATCGATGGCGTCGTTAACTTCATCCACATAATTCAGGTGTTCTTTCCCGGCAACCAAAACTTTTATATTTTTTAATTCCTTCATTTCTAAAATTTGTTTTTCAATTTTGGGATGATTGATACCAGGGCGTTAATCAAATCGGTGTTCGTTGTCCCCTCACGCCTGATAATCAAAATAGTATCGTCTCCTGCAATCGTTCCCAATATTTCCCACTGCCTTGCACTGTCGATAACAGCCGCAATTGTACTCGCATAACCCGGTAGCGTTTTCATTACCGCCAGATTTCCAGAAAAATCGAGGCCCTTAAAACCTTCAGCCAGAAAATTGTCTTTTGACCGCATTGGTTTTGTCACTTCCTGTCCATCATCCGGAATAATATAAATGTATCCGTTCAACGGATGCGGTACTTTGGCCACCTGCAAAAACTTCAAATCGCGCGAAAGGGTGGCCTGAGTTAAATCAAACCCTTTTATTTTTAGCGCACCCAGTAATTCTTCCTGGCTGTGCACATTTCCCTTTGCAATTATCCGTCGTATTTCAAGCTGGCGTTGTACCCTATTCTTCATTGTGAATAAATATACATTTTGATTGCAAAATTATACATTTTTTTATCAATGCAAGTTTTTTTAATGGAAATATTACTATTTTTGTCCCGGTTTTTACAAAAACTTCTTAATAGAAAGTTCATGGGGAATAAAACAGGCACAATACAAAAGGATAATTCAAAAGAATGCGTTTGAACCAATTGCGGGGCAGGCGCATTTTTTTTAACAGATAATTGAACATGTTACAAGTAAAACAAGCAAAACTCACCCTCGAAGACGGGACAGTTTTCGTGGGAAAATCGTTTGGAAGCGAAAAACCGGTTGCCGGCGAAGTGGTTTTTTACACCGCCATGACGGGTTATCCGGAAAGCCTTACCGACCCGTCGTACACCGGGCAGATTCTGGTTTCCACCTATCCGATGATTGGCAACTACGGGGTTCCGTTTAGCGAATCGGAAGAAGGAATTCACAAATTTTATGAGTCGCACAAAGTACACATCAGCGGATTGATTATTGCCGATTACTCGTTTGAGTTCAGCCACTGGAATGCTGAGAAAAGTCTTTCGGACTGGTTGCGGGAATACGATGTTCCGGGGATTTTTGATGTGGATACCCGCGCTTTAACAAAAATTTTACGTGAAAAGGGTTCAATGCTGGGGAAAATTGAATTCGGAGACGAGGTCATCGATTTTTACGACCCGAATATGGAAAACCTGGTGGCACGTGTAAGTTGTACCCAGCGGGAAGTTTACGGAAATGGCGGCCCCAGGGTGGTTTTGGTTGACTGCGGAGTGAAAAACAATATCATGAGGTGTTTGCTGAAACGGGGAGCCACTGTGATTCGTGTTCCGTGGGATTATGACTTCAGTAATGAAGATTACGATGGCGTGTTCATTTCCAACGGCCCCGGCGACCCGGCCATGTGCAGTGAAACCGTTCAGAATATCCGGAAAATAATAACTGATGACAAGCCGGTTATGGGAATTTGCCTGGGTAACCAGTTGCTTGCCCGGGCTGCCGGAGCCGATACTTATAAACTGAAGTACGGACACCGCAGTCACAACCAGCCGGTTTTGCTGCGGGGAACCGACAGGTGTTTCATCACTTCACAAAACCACGGTTATGCTGTAGCTACCGAAACGCTGCCAACCGACTGGGAACCGCTTTTCACCAATGTGAATGACAACACAAACGAAGGTATCAGGCATAAAACCAAACCGTTTTTTTCCACGCAATTCCATCCGGAGGCCTCCAGTGGCCCAACAGATACGGAATTTCTGTTCGACGATTTTATTCAGAGTATTAAAGATTACAAACAGTCGGTTAACAAGTAACGTATTTCATCATGATAAATCCTAAAATTAAAAAAGCGATAGTCCTCGGTTCGGGAGCACTAAAAATCGGCGAAGCAGGCGAGTTCGACTATTCCGGTTCGCAGGCTTTAAAAGCGCTGAAGGAAGAAGGTGTGGAAACGGTTCTCATTAATCCGAATATTGCCACCATTCAAACTTCGGAAGAAATTGCCGATAAAATTTACTTTTTGCCGGTTACACCTTTTTTTGTGGAAGAGGTAATCAAAAAGGAAAAACCGCAGGGTATTCTGCTGGCATTTGGCGGACAAACTGCCCTGAACTGCGGCGTGGCCCTATTCCAGTCAGGCGTGCTGGAAAAATACAATGTTGAAGTTGTGGGAACACCGGTTCAGTCGATTATCGATACCGAAGACCGGGATATTTTCCGCATAATGCTGGGCGAAATTAATGTGAAAACACCACTAAGTATTGCAGCCTCCAACATGGCTGAAGCCAGGGCAGCAGCGCAAAAAGTCGGTTTCCCCATTATCATCCGGGCTGCCTACACGTTGGGCGGCTTGGGCAGTGGTTTTTGTGAAAACGATGCTGAGCTGGAAGCACTGGCCTCCAAGGCCTTCTCCTATTCGCCGCAAATTTTGGTCGAAGAATCCATAAAAGGCTGGAAAGAAGTGGAGTACGAAGTGGTGCGCGACCGCTTCGACAATTGCATTACTGTTTGTAATATGGAAAATTTCGACCCGCTGGGAATTCACACAGGCGAAAGTATTGTGGTGGCGCCTTCGCAAACGCTTTCCAATGCGGAATACCATAAACTGCGAGAAATTTCAATCAAAATCATTCGTCGTGTTGGGGTTATTGGGGAATGCAACGTACAGTTTGCCCTTGACCCGCATTCTGAAGATTACCGCGTGATTGAGGTGAACGCCCGACTTTCGCGTTCCTCGGCACTGGCATCGAAAGCAACCGGCTATCCGCTGGCTTTTGTGGCTGCCAAACTGGGATTGGGTTACGGATTGCACCAGTTGAAAAACTCGGTAACGAAAGTAACCACTGCCGCCTTTGAACCGGCGCTGGACTACTGTGTGGTAAAAATTCCGCGCTGGGACCTCAATAAATTTATCGGGGTTTCAAAAAACATTGGCAGTTCCATGAAAAGTGTGGGCGAAATTATGGCCATCGGCCGAACGTTCGAGGAAGCCATTCAAAAGGGAATACGCATGGTTGGCCTTGGCATGCACGGTTTTGTGGGGAACAAGGAAGAAGTTAACATCGAAGAAATTGAATCGGAACTTACCCATCCGACTGACCGCCGGATTTTTGCCATTGCCGAAGCGTTTAATAAAAACTACCCGATTGACGACATCTATGAAAAAACCAAAATTGACCGTTGGTTCTTATACCGGTTGAAAAACATTCACAATATAAAAACAGAGCTTGAGCAGGTAAATGAACTTGAAAACCTTCCGGTTCACCTGTTAAAACTAGCCAAACAAGCCGGATTTTCTGATTTCCAGATTGCCCGGCTGGTATTGGAAAGTCAGAATAAAAATATTCAGGAAGATTTGCTGAAAGTTCGGGCATTCAGAAAAAAACATGGAATTACCCCGGTGGTAAAACAAATTGATACGCTTGCGGGTGAATATCCGGCAATGACCAATTACCTTTACCTGACCTACAATGGCAGCGAACACGACATTGAATACCTGAACGACGATAAATCAGTGATTGTAT
>Ga0334894_1001277_pt1 | contig 22173 bp, 11 predicted proteins | sample GraSluR3_MG_6_FD_207225 | JGI IMG/M metagenome (GOLD analysis project Ga0334894, IMG submission 207225) | Sludge microbial communities from methane-producing bioreactor in Wageningen University, Netherlands - Granular Sludge_12_05 R3 | ecosystem: Engineered > Bioreactor > Anaerobic >... | reverse complement strand
CACGATGCCTCGCTTCGTTAAATGCTCACACGAGCGAACATGGCGTACCGCAACGAAGGCGTTAAAACATCATAACAGGACGCCAGAAACCGCCCGAACGACCCAGCCGGGGCACTGGTTCCCGCACGTGGGCCGACACGCAAGAACGCGAGCCGCAGTTGACTCGTGCGCCCCGTTTTCGCACGATGGGCCATGCGAAACCGCGGCATCCGCTTCGGCCCCCAGATAGCGCCGCCAACGGGGGCCGGCAGGTCGGGTCGGGAGACCGGCCAGGATTGTCCGGATGCTCGCCAGTCGTTCCCCCGCGCAGATCGCGCGCATCGTCGACAACCGCATGAACATGCCACATAATGGAGAGGAAGAGGAAGAGGAAGCCGATCCCCGGCACGATTAGCACGGCAGGACGTACCAACACCCCTCGCAAGTTGTGTTCGTGCCTACGCGCCCTGCTCCAGAAAATCCGCGGGAGCCCCCCCTGATGGGGCGGCGGTCGGCCCTTAACTCGACAGGGATTCGTGAGGTGGACCATGCCCCAGGCGATCGTCGACCCGGAGGAGCTGCGGCGGTTTGCCCGCAATCTCCAGAAGTTCAACATCGAGGTGCAGGAGCGAATCGGCGTCCTGGGCACCCAGTTGGCGGCGCTGGGCAAGAGCTGGCGCGATCAGGAGCACCGCAAGTTCGCCGAAGAGTTCGAACGCCACATGAAGGTGATCTCGCGGTTCACCGAGGTCACCGAGGAGCACATCCCCTACTTGCTCCGAAAGGCCGAGATTATCGAGCAGTATCTCCAGCAGCGATAGAGGAGGCGCAATGGGCCGGGGCGCCAAAGTCACTTCGATCGACGCGGTCGACGAGTTCGCCGCCGCGCTGCGGTGCTTTCAGCACGACGCCGCCGAGGCGCTCGAATCGCTGCAACAGGGCGTCCAGCGGGTCGCCCAGTGGATCGAGCACGACCAGAAGCAGTACTGGACCGGCCAACTGCGGCGGAGCGAGCGCCAGGTTCAAGAGGCCCGAATCAACCTGCAGCGGGCCATGACCTACAAACGAGTCGGCGCCCACCGGCCCGCCTGTATCGAGGAGAAACGGGCCCTCGAGCGGGCCCAACGCCGCGAACGGCTCTGCCGCGAAAAGCTCGAGGCCGTACGCAAGTGGTCCCGCGCGATCGGTCGGGCCGTCTTCGAGTTCCGGTCGGGGGTTGGGCAGTTGAGCCAGTGGCTTGAGGCCGACGCCGAGCGGGCCGTGGGGCTGCTCGGTCGCATCCGCCACACCCTCGAGCAGTACGTGGCGGCCGGTTCGACTGCCGATCTCGACGGGGCGCTTGCCCGTCTTCCCTGGACGGCCCCACCCGAGCAGGAGCCTGCCGCCGACGGAACCGCCGAAGGCGAGTCGGCCGCGGGCGGCGAAGCATCCGGCCAGGACGCCGCGACCGACGATTTCGAGTCGTGGGAGGGCGGCCACCACGATCGCGGCGAGCAGGAGGCGGGCCCATGAAGCTGTTCGACTTCGCGGGGCCGTTGGCGCGACTGAACGACGCCTACGATACCCTCAAGGCGGCTTGGGCCGAGGCATCGTCGTCTTGGGACGATTCGGCGAGCCGCCGGTTTCAAAAAGAGCATCTCGACCCCTTGGATCCGATCATGCGCCGATCGCAGCATGCCATTGAGCAGTTGGCCGAAGCGGTTTCGCAGGCGGAACGGGAATGCAGCGAGGCGCGGGCATGAACACTTCCGAACAGGCGAGGCGAATCACTCGCGACCGGATGGCCGGCGCCCTGAGCGACTTGTGCCTTCTGGTCCAACGGCGCGTGCCGGCGCAGGCCGACCTCGTCGCGCGCCACGCGGCGCTTTGCGAATCGACCGAGGCCGCCCATCAGCAGGCCAAGGACGAGCTGGCCGAGCGTCGCCAGCGCGACAAGACCGCCGTCCAGACCGAGTATGCCGCGCTGTGGCGCGACATCCTGACGCGATACAAGACCCAGGAGCAGGCCACCGAGCGGGAATACCAGCGCGTCCGCGCGGAGATCATCGGGCGTTTCGAGGCGAAGAAGGCCGCCGCCGAGCAGGCGCGCACCCAGACGGAGTGGGAGGCGTCGGCGATTCTCGAAGCCACCGAGTCGCAGGCCGCCGCCGACCTGGAAGAAGCGAAGAAGCGGGTCGACGCCCGGGCCGGCGATCTGGTGAACGTCCATCGCGAGGCGGTCCAACTGCTGCTCCGCCAGCGGCAGTGGCGCGAGGATGCCGCTTTCGAGCCGACCGTGGGTTCGTCGCCGCGAGGCCCGGTCGCCTATCTCGATGAGTTGATCGCACGGGCTCGAGGGCAACTCGATGCGCTGCGCGGGTTGTCGCTTCCGCGATTCTTCGAGGGAGGGCAACCGGTGGGGTACTTCCTGCTGGTGACCCTGATGCTCGTGGTGCCCACGGCGCTGGTCGCGGGGATGTCCGGCTGGCCTTGGGTGTTGGCCAGCGGGGTCGGCGCGGTCATCGCGTACGGCGCCGTGGCCACGTGTCTGTATCGCGCGGCGCGGCGTCAGACCTCCGAGATCTACTCGGCGCTGAAGGCGACCGTGGCCGAATTGGGCGTGGTTCAGCGCCAGGCCCACGAGGCGGTCCTGGCCGAGCATCAGCGGCGCCTGGCCCAGGCGCGGGCGAGGTGCCGCGGCGAGATCGAGCGAGCCGACGCGAAATGCAAGGCCCTGACGGCCGAGATTGACGCCCGCCAGGCGGAAGAGCTGGCGCGGGCCGACGACAAGTATCCGCCCCGGTTGAGCCAAATCGCGGCCGACCGCGACCGAGAGTTGGCCGAGGCCGAGACGGTGTGCCGCCAGCGCATGCACTGCATCGTGCAGCAGTTCGAGGAGGATTCGCAGCGGATCGAGCGGGAGTTCGGCGAGAAGGCGGCCGAAAACCGCCGCCAGCACGAGCGCGACTGGAACGAGCTGGCCGACGCGTGGCACTCGGGGATCGGTCGGTTCCAGGGCGCGATCGACGAGGTCGAGCGGTATTGCGCCCCTCGGTTTCCCGACTGGGACCGCGAGGATTGGGACCGGCGCCCGGCGCCGACCGAGACGCCCGCCGGGTTCCGCATCGGCCACTTCGCGATCCACCTCGACCAAATCGAGGGGGGGACGCCCGACGACGAGCGGCTCAAGCCGCGTCAGATCGAGTTCGCCCTGCCGGCCTTGCTGCCGTTTCCCGAACGGTCGCTTCTGCTATTGAAGTCGAGCAGCCGGGGTCGCGAGCAGGGCATCCGGCTGATCCAATCGGTGATGCTGCGCATGTTGACCTCGATGCCGCCCGGCAAGGTGCGATTCACGATCATCGACCCGGTCGGCCTCGGCGAGAACTTCTCGGCCTTCATGCACCTGGCCGACTACCAGGAGCAGTTGATCAACAGCCGCATCTGGACCGATCCGGGCCACATCGACCAGCGTCTGGGCGACCTGACCGACCACATGGAGAACGTCATCCAGGTCTATCTGCGCAACGAGTTCGAGACGATCCAGCAGTACAACGATTTCGCGGGCGACATGGCCGAGGCGTACCGGGTGCTCGTGGTGGCCGACTTTCCCACGGGCTTCACCCAGGCGTCGGCCCAGAAGCTCAAGAGCATCGTGACCAGCGGCGCCCGCTGCGGCGTGTTCACGCTTCTGGCCGTTCCGGGCAAATCGACGATGCCCCAGGATTTCGACCTGGCCGACCTGGCGCCCCACGCCCTTTGGCTGAACTGGCGCGGCGAGGAGTTCGTCGACAAGCATCCCGACTACGGCACGCTCTCGCTCCGTTTCGACGAGCCCCCCGGCGCCGACCGGTTCACGCGGATCGTTCGCGCCGTGGGCGCCCAGGTGCGCGACGCCGGCCGGGTCGAGGTGCCCTTCGAATGCGTGGCCCCCGCGCGCGATCGGTGGTGGGCCGGCGACAGCCGCCGCGGACTCGACGTCGCCCTGGGCCGGGCCGGCGCCAAGAAGCTCCAGCACCTGACGCTCGGCAGCGGCACCTCGCACCACGTGCTCATCGCGGGAAAGACCGGCTCGGGCAAATCGAACCTGATGCACGCCCTCATCCTCAACGTGGGCCTGCACTACAGCCCCGACGAGGTCGAACTCTACCTGATCGACTTCAAAAAGGGCGTCGAGTTCAAGCCCTACGGCACGGGCATGCTCCCCCACGCCCGCGTCGTCGCCATCGAGAGCGAGCGGGAGTTCGGCCTCAGCGTGCTGGCGCGGCTCGACGAGGAGCTGCGTCGCCGGGGCGACCTGTTCCGCGCCGCGTCGGTTCAGGATCTGGCCGGCTACCGTAGCTCCCGGCCCGAGGCGAAACTGCCCAGGATTCTGTTGATCATCGACGAGTTCCAGGAGCTGTTCGTCGAGGACGACCGGATCGCCCAGGACTCGGCCCTGTATCTCGACCGCCTCGTCCGGCAGGGCCGGGCGTTCGGGATTCACGTCCTCCTGGGGTCGCAGACCCTGGCCGGGGCCTACTCGCTGGCGCGCAGCACCATTGGCCAGATGGCCGTGCGCATCGCCCTGCAGTGCAGCGAGGCCGACGCCCACCTGATCCTGAGCGAAGAGAACACCGCCGCCCGCCTGCTCAATCGGCCCGGCGAGGCGATCTACAACGACGCCAACGGGCTGTTCGAGGGGAACCATCCGTTCCAGGTCGTGTGGCTTCCCGACCGGCAGCGCGACGCGTATCTGCACGAGATCGACGAGTTCAAGCGGCGGCGGCGATGCGTCGCGACGCCGCCCATCGTGTTCGAGGGCAACGCGCCGGCCGACCCGGGCGCCAATCCGCTCTTGGCCGAACTGCTCGACGCGTCCTCGTGGCCGGAGGGGCAAGGGGTTTTTCCGGCGTGGTTGGGCGCTCCCGTCGCCATCAAGAGCCCCACGGCGGCGGAGTTCGTCCGGCAGGGCGCCAGCAATCTGCTGATCGTCGGCCACCAGGAAGACGCGGCCCAGGGCGTTCTGGCGGCCTGTCTGATCAGCCTGGCCGCGCAACACCCACCGGTGCGGGCCGACAACGGCTCTGCCGGCGCGCGGTTCTACGTATTCGACGGCATGCGTCCCGACGCCCCGACGGCGGGTTTGTGGACCCGTATGGCCGCGGCCCTGCCGCACGAAATCGAAGTCGTGCCGCCGCGCCACGCGGCCGCGTTCATCGCGCAGATCGCCGAAGAGCTTGCCCGGCGCAAGGAGGAAGACCGGGCCGACGCTCCGCCCGTCTACCTGGTGGTCAACCATCTCGGCCGCTTCCGCGATCTGCGCAAGAGCGACGACGATTTCGGCTACTCGTCGTTCGGCGAGCCGAAGCAGGCCGGCCCGGGCGACCTGTTCGCGGGCGTATTGCGCGAGGGGCCCGAGTTCGGCATCCACGGCCTGCTCTGGTGCGACACCTGCAACAACTTGATGCGGTCGCTCGACCGCCAGACGCTCCGCGACCTGGAGATGCGCGTGCTCTTTCAGATGAACCCCGCCGATTCGAGCAGCCTGATCGACACCCCGGCCGCCGGGCGCCTCGGTCCCTTTCGGGCGGTTTTCTACGACGAGGGACAAGGCCGGCTCGAGAAGTTCCGGCCCTATGCCGTGCCCTCCGAGGCCTGGTTGCAGTGGATCGGTCAACAGTTGCACGGGCGCATCGGCAAGGCTGCGGAGGCCGAAAGGGCCTAGCGCGCTCCGCGCGTTGCGAAACCTGCTTGACGCGACGCGCTATCGTGCTTGGTACGGCCGGCCCGACTCGAAACGTTCGACCAGGTGCTCGTACGACGAGCGTTCGCCGGCGGGAGCGAGGGCGAGGGCTTGTTTCAAGTGCTCGACCGCGCCGTCGAAATCGCCGGCCTCGGCTTCGGCGACGGCCAGGCACAGGAGGTAGTGCCACGGGGCTTCGCCGGTCAGATCGCACGCCGTCGTGGCGTGCCGGACGGCGGCCTCGCCGTCGCGAACCGCGGCGTCGGGACACGTCGCCAGCGACCAGGCCAGCATGTAATGCCCGTCGGCGAAACCGGCGTCGGCGGCCAGGGCCCGCCGATATTCCTCGACCGCCGCGCCGAATTGGCGCTCGCCATAGAGCTTCTGCGCGCGGGCATAGCGGACGCGCGCCGTGTAGTCGAGGGCGATCGCCAGCACTTCCACGAGGTACGGATCGGCCCGCACCTCGGCGATTCCCGGAACCGCCGGCCAGTCGCCTTCGAGGGCCGCCCGGCTCCTTTCGGCAAGGAAGTCGGCTTCGTTGAGGCTGTCGTGAGTTCTTTCCCACCTCGCCTTTTCGTGCTCGATTACGCCGGCCAATTGCGAAAAATAGGGCGAAGTGCTGCGCCGCGCCTCGGACCGCGCGCCGAGGGCCCGCTGCAACTTGGCGTCGATCGGCGAATCGAGCGGCGCGAACGCGGCCGGGGCGATCGTGTCGTGGGCCAGCGCGTGCGGCAGCGATTGTTCGCCGCGCACCGACACCGCGGTGAGCGAAGGCAAGACGACGTCCGGCACAACGCCGCGAAGCTGGGTGCTTTCGCCGCTGGGGCGGTAGAACTTCTGAAACGTCAGGCGCACGGTGCCGAGGTCGGGCGGATCGGGCCTCGGAAAAAGCGCCGGCCCAATCGCGACGTGCGTGGCGACGGTACCCATCCCGAGGGTCTGTGGATCGCCGACGATGAGTCCGCGGCGGTAGTCGGCCATGGCGCCCGCGAGAATCTCCGCGCCTCCGGCCGACGCTTTGCTGGTGAAAACGACGAGCGGCCCGCGCCAGGCAACCGACGCGGCCTCGGGCCCGTAAACCTCGACCTTGCCGTTGCGATCCTTGACTTGCACGACGGGGCCCTTGTCGACGAACAGGCCGGCCATCTCGATCGCCTCGGAGAGCGTTCCGCCTCCGTTGGCGCGCAGGTCAAGCACCACGACGTCGGCGCCGCCCGCCTCGAAGTCGCGCAAGAGCCGGTCCAGGTCGCGCGTGCTGCTGCGATAATCGTCGCGTCCTTCGGCTTTTGCCTTTCGGTCGACGTAGAACGTGGGCATGTAGACGTAGCCGACCCGCCCTTCGCGGCCCTCGGGCACAATTCCTTGGGAAAGGACGGCGCCGGCCAGATTGGTCACCTCGACCTTGTCGCGCGTGACCCGGTAGACGGTCGACTCGAACCGGCCGGCGGGCAACACCTGCAACCGCACTTCGGTCCCTTGTTGCCCGCGGATCCGCTCGACCGCGTCGCGAAGCCGGGCCCCGACGACGTCGACCATCTCCCCCTCGGTGCCTTCGCCCACGGCCAGGATGCGATCGCCGACCTTGAGTTGTCCGGCGCGGGCGGCCGGGCCGTTGGGTAGCACCACTTGAACCGTCAGGTAGCCGTCTTGGATGGCCAGCGACGCTCCGATTCCCGACAGCTCCTGGCGAAGGCTGATCTCCTGCGCGTCCGCCTCGACCGGCGGCATGTAGTACGAGTGGGGATCGAACGAAAACAGCAAACAGTCGAGCAACGCGTCGACCGCGTCGTCGGGGCCGAAATGTTCGACTTCTACGAGATAGCTGCGAAACGCGCCCATGGTGCGGCGGCGCGCCTCGAGCGCATCGGCGCCGGCGGCTCGATGCACGAGGAGCCGGTACTTGACCAGCTTGCGCCATAGCTCGCGCACCTCCTGCTCGTTCTTGGCGTGGTCCGCCGCGTCGCCCCGGCCCAGGGTCTCGGTCACGGTAAAATCGTGCTCCAGGGCAAGCAATTCTCCGACCAGTTCCACGCGCTCGCGAGCCCGCTCGACGAAGGTGTCTTGCACCTCTTGCCCCAGGTTATAATCGTCCCGACGCAGCTCGTCGGCCAGCGTCGTGCCCCGGCGGCGGAACCGGTCGACGTCGGATTGGGTGAAGTACCATTTCGCGCCGTCGAATCGCGCGATGAGAAGCTCCACCGTGCGCCGCGCAATCTCGGAATCCACCGGATGGCCCGACAGATGCTGCTTCTCGACCATCGAGGTCACGGCCTGGACAATGCTCGAGCGTTGTTTCGCGATCGCGTCTTCCGCGGCCGGGGCGGCCTTGCCGGCGCTCGACGCCGAGGCATCGACGTCGGGTGCTCCCGGAACCGGGGTGGGAGGAGGCGGAGGAACATCGGGAGTCGGAGTGGAGGGCGGGGGGGACGAGGAAGATGGCCCGGCAGCGGCCGGCCCTGACAGCCTCGGAGCCGTCGGCGAATAGAGCCGGATCACCTGGATGCACTGCTGTCCCTCCGTTTCGATCAACCAGAACACGGCGAGCGTGCCTCTGGGCGCCCAGGGCTTCCAATTCGGCTGCGACGGATCCGCGAACCTCGCGGCATCGGGAATCGAAGCCAGCGGTTCCAAAGGCCCGAAACCCATGGACGGCACGATCTTCTCGACCTGGTTGTGGCGTTCGGGAGGAGTCAAATCGACCGCGTGCACAACGTCATCGACGGCGACGGCGACCACCAGGTCCCATGGCGCAACGCGATAGCTCATGCGAACGACTCCGTCGGGCCGCCGTTGCACGTCGACCGGCTTTCCCCAGGCCGGATTCTGCTGAAGCTCGGTGAGGGTCGTCTTGCCTGGGACGACGCCCTGGAAAGACCCGGTTCGCGATGCTTCCCCGGCGGCCAGCGGGAGCGACCACGCAATCAGCAAACACGACAGCCATACGGACAACCTTGTCATGGCAACCTGCCTCGCGATGTGAAGGGTGACGACGATTTCGTTTCCGTTGCGCGCGGCGCCACGCGATCGCGCCGCGTCAGAAAAAGCCACTCCCAAATGCCTCGCCGATGGCTTCGCCGACCGCCTCGCCGACGCCGATTCCGGCTTGCACCGCGGTGCGAAGCACCTGCTTCGCATGTTCCAGGGCCAGGCGATGGGTCGCGTCACTCCAGCGCTCGGCCCCATCGTACTCGATCGGACCCGCGGTGTAGCGCACCTTGTTGCCATCGGCGAAGTGCCAGCCGCCACCCGGCACCCGCCGGTCGTTCATCGGCAGCATTGCGCGGAACTCGACGGTCGGTCCCAGCAACGAGACCTTCGCCTGGGAGAACTTCTCGGGCGGCTCGCCTCCCGAGAACAAGGCTTGAAACGACAAGAACAACGGGGCCTGGAAGCGATGCCCAACGGGCGTGGTGATGGTGAACGTCTGGTGATAGAAGCCGCCGTACCGGAAAAGCCGGTAGTCTTCTCCGCCCTCTCCCGCCTTGCCCGCGCGAACGTGAGCTTGGTAGTCTTGCAGCACCTCGCCCGAAACCCGAAACGCGAGAAAGCTGGCCGGATAATTCGCCGGCGGCATGTCGCGGACCGTGAGGCCGTCGATCCAACGCGACAAACTCGCGGTGTACGGGGCGTTTCGCGATCGGGCCATGCGTCGAATACTCTCGGGCACGGCCGGGACGCTCCACGGGTGGATTCCATACACGGCGTAGAGCGGCTCGTCGGCCGCGATCCGTCTTTCGGGCGATTCGACCGCGGGCGCGCCGGCACGATCCGGCCGCCGATCCGAATCGGCCTCGACCGGCGGTTCGACCACCGCGATCCCTTGGCCAAAGTCGGGTGGCGGGTCGGCGTCGTTCATCCCGGGCGACGTGACCACCGTGATCCCCGCGCCAAAGTCGGGCGGCGCGTCGGGATCGCCGCCCTCCGGTCCGACCACCGTGATGCCTTGGCCGAAGTCCGGCGCGTCGGTCGCCCCGGGCCGCTGTCCGGGCGCCCAGGCGGCCACCTGGTCGCGAAGCGCCCTGCTTCGGGCGAGCCGATCGACGGCCCGCTTCTCGGCCGCTTCGGCGCGGGCGACGGCCTCGTCGGCCGCCGCAACGCCTTCGCCGAGGTCCAACCCGTCCGCGGCGATCGCCTGCGCCTGCCGCAGGATCGGCTCGATCCGATCGACCGCCGCTTGGGCCGCCGCCGCCAGCGGGCTGGCGTCGTCGGCCGGAAGCGAAGCCACGGCCGCCAGGCGGGACTGCAAATCGTCCAACCCCTGCGATTCGGCTCCGAGCAGCGTTCGCGCCCGTCCGATCCGGCCGGCCAGAGTCGCGGCGCCCTGCTTCCATGCCTCGGTGAGCCGGGCGGCTTCTTCGAGATGCGAATAGGCCGAGTCGAGCGATCTCCGGGCGGCGGTGGCGCCGTCTTCCATGCTCTTCTTGAGTTGGGGCAAGGTCTCCGCCTCGCGCCGCGCCTGCCCGGCGGCCCAGACGATCTTCGCGAGATCGGCGTTGCGCGCTCGGGTGCGTTCGGCGGCGTCGACAACCTCCGATACGAGTCGCTCGGCGTTGGCGTAAGCATCGAGCACCTGTTTCTGCTGCTCCCGGCTGCTCACCTGGCGGGCCTGGGCGTCGGCGGCGTCCAAGGTGGCGTGCACCGATCGTTCCCCTTGTTCGGCTTTCTGGGCGCCGGCTGCGACTTCGTCGCGAATGTGGGGAGCGAGCATCGCGTTGTCGGCCGCCGCGTCGAGCACCTTCTGTTTCAGGCGCAGGGTCGCCAGTCCGCTCTGGACGGATTTCTCGGCCCCGATCGCGGCCTGCGCGCCGGATTTCGCGTTCCGCCGGGCCGCCAGGATCCGTTCCCGTATCCCGGCCAACTCGTCGATCTGACGGTTGATGAACGTAACGACCTGGTCGCCGCGGCCGCGAACGGCTTCCTGGGTTTGCCGGGCTCGCCGTTCCGCGTCTGCGGCGGCTTGCCGCGCCGTCCAATACCCGGCGCCCTCGATGCCGGCCTCGGCAAGACCCTTGCCGGTCTGGTACGCGGCGATGGGAATGAAGGCAATCGTGGCGGCCTTCGCGCCGACGACCATCGAGACGGCCTTCGCGCCGATGATCCACGGAATTCTGCCCAGAACGCATGATGTCGGGTCGTCACTCCAATACGCGCAGTTGGCAATCCCGATGGCACCGATGACGCCCATCGCCATGCCCGGATTCTGATTCAGCCAGGGACGGAAGCCCGAAGCCGGCGCGACCGGGCCGGCGATCGTGGGCGCATGGGGCGAGCGCCCTGCCGGGCCGATCCGGGTCGGCTCGGCGCTGGGCGCGGGTCCGCGGATCGTGGGGGCGTGCGGCGAGCGCCCCGCCGCGCCGATCCGGGTCGGTTGCGCGGCGGGCGATGGGGCTCGTCCCGTGGGGGCCAAACCGCCGGGTGTTGGCCCGGGCGCGTCGGGGCCGATTCTCGTCGCCGCCGGCGCCCCGCCGCCCGCTTGCGGGCCCGGCGGGCGCCCGCCGCTCGACGGCTGCTGGCGCGGAACGTAGGACGACGACGAGCGTCCCCCTTCCACCGTGACCGCCGGCCTCGCCGGATGGGCCGCCAGATCGGCCGCCAAGGCGCGCTGCCTGGCGAGTTCCGCCTCGTACACGCTGATTCTCACGCGCTCGCCCGCGACGCTGCGGCCGCCGAACATCCCCACACCGCTGTCGTCGAACTGTCCGTAGTGGCCGCCGAGGATGATGCGGCGGTTGGAAATGGCCTCTTCGAGCGCGGGAATCGCTCGGGCCGGAGGAATCCCCCGGTAATAGCCGACTTCCGCGGGGATCGACTCGATCTCACGCGGAAGGGGCGTCACGAAATGATCGACGGGAGCGGTTCCCCACGGATCGACGAAACGCCCGGGACAATTCCACGCATAAGCGTAAGGATTCAAGCTCAAGGGCGCTTGCGGATCGATCGGCGCGGAATCGACCTGGAGAAACCGGCCGTGCTTCGGGTCGTAGTAGCGGGCACGATAGTAGTAAAGCCCCAGCTTCGCGTCGTATTCGCGGCCCGTGAAAACGAACGGGTTGGCCGTCGCACCCGTGGCGGCGGCCACGTCGCCGAAAGCCCCCGTGTGGTAGGTCGCCGCGAGCCGGGCATCCGAGTCGGTCAATGCGGTGACCGTGCCGACCGCATCGGCGTGGAAGGCGTAGCGCTCCCCGCCGGCCCGCATCGCCAGCGGCTGGTCGATGCCCGGCCCGTGCAGGTAGACGGCCCTTGCCTTGAGATCGCCGTCCAGCTCGGCCAGCAAGTTCGCGCCGTCGGTGACGAAGTAGGTCCTGCCCGCGCCGTCCTGCCGCCAAATCCGCTCGCCCGTCGGGGCATAGCCGAAACGCACTTCCTCGCCGTCGGGCAAGCCGACTTTGACCAGGCGGTCTTCGGCGTCGTACTCGTAACGCGTCGTCCCGTCGGGACCCTTGCGCTCGATGAGGTTGCCGTCGGCGTCGTAGGCGAACGCTTCGTCGCCGGCCTGAAGCAGCCGGTCGGCCTCGTCGTAGCGATAGGCGGTCGTCTTGCCGCCGGCTTCGCGCGTGGCACGGTTGCCGCCGGGCGCGTAAGCGTATTGGATCGTCCGGCCGTCCAGGGTCGTCTCCGAGATGAGTTGGCCCGCCTCGTCGTACTCGTAGCGAATCGTCTTCTCGTCGCCGTGGGTGATTTCGACGGGATGGCCCGCCGGGTCGTACCGATACCGCCGCCGGCTGACCACCTCGCCCACCGAATCGGCGTAGAGAATCTGGACGACGCGATCTTCGCCGTCGTACTCCCACGATCCCGTTACGCCGTTGGGGTAGACGCGGCGCGCAAGCCGGCCCTTCGGGTCGTAGGCGAACGAAATCGTCTCGCCGTCGGCCGCCTCGATGGACGCCAGCCGATCGAGAAGATCGTAGCAGTAGACGACCGTCCCACCCTCCGAGTCGGTGAACTTCGCAAGCCGCCCGCGCGCGTCGTATTCGTACCGAAGCGCCCTGTCGATCGCCGGGTACTCGATGCGGGTCGCGTTGCCGAAGACGTCGTATTCGTAGCGGACGGGAAAGACCCCGTCGTCGACCTCAGCGAGATTGCCGTACTCGTCGTACCGGTAACCGATTACCTTGCCGTCGGCGAGCCGCTTCTGGATCAGCCTTCCCGCGGCGTCGTAGGCATACGTGGTCTTCCGGCCTTTGGCGTCGGTCGTGCCAGTCAGTCGCCCGGCGTCGTCGTAGGTCGATTGTCTCGCGTTGCCGCGCGGGTCGGTCGCCCGCCGGACGTTGCCCGCCGCGTCGTAGACGTACTCGCTTCGGCCGCCGCTCGGATGCTCGACCGCGGCCAGGTTGCCGGCCCCGTCGTACTCATAGCGGGCGGTGTCGCCGTTCGGTTCGACGACCTGGTTCAACTCGCCGGCCTCGGTGTAGGAGAACCGCTTCACGCGTTCCCGGGGATCGGTCGCGCTGAGCAGGTTCCCGGCCAGATCGTAGCGCAGTCGAGTGACGGCGCCGGCGGAGTCGACGAATTCGACCAACCGACCCCGTTGGTCATATCGCATCGACCGTTGGCCACCGAGACTGTCCTGGTACGTGAGCAGATTGCCCAGGGCGTCGTACCGGCAAGCGATCTCCAATCCGCCGGGATGCCGCTGCTTTACCGGTTGACCGAGCGCGTCGTACTCGTACGTAACGACGTGGTCGGCACGGCTCGCCTCGACCACGTCGCCCGTTTCGTTGTAGGCCAGTTCCGTGGCCGGTCCGTCGGGGGGAAGGATCTTGGTGACCAGGCCGCAGGAGGTGTACTCGTAGCGGGTCTCGCGCCCGGCGGCGTCGACAACCCGCGCCACGCGGCCCGCGTCGTCGTACTCGTAGCGGGTTTCACGGCCCGCGGCGTCGGAGGCTTTCGTTAATCGTCCCTTCGCATCGTACTCGTAATGCTCGCTCTGGCCCGCGGGACCGGCGATTCGTTGCAGCCGGCCGTCTTCGCCGTACTCGAATCGGGTCGCGCCGCCGTCGGCGGCCGTCTCTTCGATCAGCCGCCCCAAGGCATCGTAGGCCCGGGTGGTCGCGCCGCCCAGCGGGTCAACCAAACGCACGAGGTTGCCTGCCGCGTCGTACTCGAACCGAGAGCAGCCGCCCTTAGCGTCGGTGATGCCCTCCAGGCGCCCGGCGGCATCGTAGGCATAAACGGTCGTCCGATCGGCGGGATCGGTCACCTCGATCGTGCGGCCTCGGTAGCGGTAGCGCGTCGTGGCCCCACTGGGGTCGACGGTTTCCGTGAGCAACCCTCCCGGGGAATAGCGGTACTGCGTGGTCGCTCCGTCGGGCTCGCGGACGCTCGTCAACCGCCCGGCCTTATCGTAAGTCCGCGATGTGACTCCGCCCAACGGGTCCTTTTCCCGCACCAGGTTTCCGGCCGAGTCGTACTCGAATTCCGTGCCAATTCCCTGGGCGTGCGAAATCGACTTGAGACGCCCCTGGTCATCGTGGGCGAAAGAGACTTCGCGACCGTTGCAGGCCGCGACCTTCTCGATCGTCTTCGCCGGGCCATACTCGAACGCCACGCCCGGTGAACCGCTCTCATCGACGCCGATGAGGTTTTCGTCGGCGTCGTAGTCGAACGACACGCTTCGTCCGGACGGGCCGGCCAGCGAAATCGGCTGCCGGCTTTCGCCGCGGTACTCGAACTGGAGCGACCCGACCCGCGATGTCTCCATTCGCGCAATGCGACCGCGATCGTCGTAGGTGTTGGTGACGGTCTGGCCGGTGGGCCCCGTCACTTGATGGACCTGCCCGGCCTCGTCGTAAACGACCACGGTTTTATGCCCCAAGGCATCGATCGTTTCCTCGCGGCGATGGTCGGCGCTGGTGCGGTAGGTCGTGACGGCCCCGGCGGCGTCGGTGTGACGGACCGCGCGGTTCGGATCGTCGTACGCCCACGTCTCCCGCGTGCCGTCGATCCATTGACGCGAGAGCACCCTGCCCCGGTCATCGTATCCCAAGGCGATCGAGCCGAATTGCGGATGCTCGATCCGGCTGAGGCGCCCCTGCTCGGCGTAGCGGTAGGCCACCGCGCCTTGATCCGACGCGACTTCCGCCAGCTCGCCGTCCGAGAAGGCGTATTGCACCGACGATCCGTTCGATCCCCGCGCGCGAGTGACCCGGCCCGCGTCGTCGAGCACGAACTGCACGAAGCTGCCGCGGGGCCCGTCGATTCGGCTGAGCCGACCCTGGGCGTCGTAGGTCAGGACCAACGGCTCTCCGCCCCGGATCTCGCGCCGAACGAGCCGCCCGTCGGCGTCGTAAACATCGATGCCGCCATCAAGGCGCGTGTACGTCGATTGCTCGTCGCCGACGATGAGCTTCTCACCCGCCGGCGACCGGAATTCTCGATCCGACGTGGCGCTCAGAAGCACGGGGCCGCTCGGGTCGTCGATCACTGCGACCCGACCGAGACGGTCGAGGTGGATCTCCCAATCGAACCGCCATCGGGTGCCGAGCAATCCTTCCGTCGCGGCTTGCGCTCTCAGCCGCCGCTGCAGATGCAGGCCCGATGCTCCCGCCCGGATCGACAAGTCGGTAACCGACAGGCAGAGCCGCCCCGACCGCGGCTCCACGATGCCTTGGTGCTCGGGCGCCGCAAAGAGGAACACGCCGTCGGCGCCGGCCTCAGGTTCCTCCGGCGGCACGTCCTTGGTTCTGTTCGGGGATCGCGAAACCTCGTCGCCGCCGAATGCGATTGCCACGATCGGTTCCGGTTCGCCCGCCAGCCCGGCCCAAACCCACGCGCCCAGGAGCGAGCCCGCAACGAGAAGAGACCTCAGAAAAGCCCATCCGCGGGTAGCGGCCTTGTCCATAGGACTCCCCCTTCGCAAACGGGAACGAGCCTTCGCGATCGGCTCGCTTTGCATCACCCAGACGCGGGCCTCGTGCAATCGCCAGCCCTGACAGCGAGGGGAGGCGGCACCGGCAATTGTAGCGGCCCCGTGGGGGTAATGCGAGGCTTTTTCGTGTTTTCTCGACGCCCTTCGCATCTTGCCGTCGTTCCCGCCCGGCATAACCGCGCCGGCGGGCCGGTCCGGAACCCTGTCAACGGCCTCCTTTCCCGTCGATAATCGGGCCCTGGCGGCGAATACCCAGTCAGGGCGCGTTCGCAATCGGGTCGTATCGAACAGGAACAACGTCATGAAGCCGGTAGCCAATCTTCTGCGATGGATCGGCATCTTCGCGGCGGCCGGAGTCGTCCTGCTGCTGGTTTTCAGTCTGATCGTGACGTGGGTTCTCGCCTCGCGCCTCGAACGGCGCCTTGCGGCGATCCAGGCGGCCGGCGATCCGCTGACGCTGGCGGAACTCGCCCCCGAGCCGATTGCGTCCGACGAGAACGCCGCCGTCGTTCTCGCCGAGGCGCGGAGCGGGCTTGCGGCGATCGACCGCGAGTTGACCGAGGTCTACCAGAGCGAGGCATATCGGGCGGGTTCGCCCAGCCCGGCCGAATTGGAGGCGATCGAGAACGCCATCGAGGCCCATGCCGGCGTGCTCGCGTTGCTCGAGCGGGCGGCGGCCTGCGCGGATTATGGTCCACCGCTGGATTACTCGGCCCCGGCCGTGCAGTTCATGAACAACTGGGACCACGCGGGCGATATTCGCGCTGCGGCGCGCTTTCTCCAGGCCCGGGCCGTGCTGCTCGAGTCGCAAGGCCGGCGCGACGAGGCGCTCGGCGCCTGCGGGCTGATCCTCCGACTGGGTCGGCACCTCGACCGCCGCCCGATGCTCGTCGATTACCTCGTGGCCGTCGCCTGCCGCCAGATCGGCGCCGAAGCGGCCAACCGGCTGTTGCGCGGTGGGTCGATTGACGAGGCCGCGCGCAAGGCTTTCGAGGAGGAGTTGGCCTTGCACGACCCCCAGAGTGCGTTCGAGCGGGCCGTCAAGTCGGAGCGCGTGATCGGGCTGGAGAACTTCCGCGACTTGCCCGGCCGCAACGTGTGGCCGCTTCGTATATTCTGGGATACCGACGCGTGCGCCTACGTCGACCTGATCCAGCGGCACCTCGACCTGGCCGCCAAGCCCTACGCCGATCTGGTGGCGGCGGGCTTGGATGAAAAGAAGCCCCCCAAGCGCAGCGCCATCCTGACCGAGTTGGCGAAGCCGGGCCTGCTGGCGGCCCGCCAGGCCGCCGACCGGTCGACGGCCAAGCTTCGCTGCCTTCGCGTGCTCACCGCGCTCCAGCGCCTCGAGCGACGGGGCGGCGAGCCCAAGCCCGACCCGTCGAATCTCGACCTGCCCCCCGAGGCGACGGCCGATCCGTTCACCGGCGAGCCGTTGAAATGGCAGAAACTGCCCGAGGGCTGGGTCATCTACGCGGTGGGCAAAGACCTGAAGGACGACGGCGGCCGGGTCGACGACGACACCGACGTGGGTCTCGCCCCGCCCGCGCCGGCCGATGCCCAAAAGTGACCCGTCGCGTCGGGAAGCCCCCGTCGAAACGGCGCCGCTCAAACGGTTTCGGGCACCACGGGCAGTGCCGGGGCGATCGGCGCGGTCACCTCGGGCTCGATCACGCGCATCCGGCGCCACCGGCCCTGGAGGAATCGAGCGCAGAAGATGACCCCCAGCGCCCAGATCCAGGTCGTGATCGTCAGCCAGCACCAGATCAGGCCCCAGCCGAACCACGCAATGCCCCACCAGCTCGCCAGCACGGGCCAGGGGGCCACGCACAGGTTCACCCACAGGATGAACCGCGTGTCGCCGGCCCCCTTGATCGCGCTGGAAAACATGATCAGCGCCGCGTCGAACAGGCAGTACGCCGCCACGAACCGAAGCAGCACGACCGTGGTCTCGCCGATGCGGGCGAACTGTTCGGGCGATGTCCCCGCCGCGTGGCCCATCAGGAACACCCGCGGCAAGAGCACGTACGACAGGGCCATCGTGCCCATGTAAACCGCGGCCAGGGCGAAGGCGGTCCAGGTGGCCCGGGCGGCCAGGTCGGGGCGGTCGCGCCCGAGCTGCTGCCCGACCATCGTGCTCACGGCAATGCCCAGCCCGACCATGGGGACAAAGGCGATGCTGTTGACGTTGAAGGCCAAGGTGGTGGCCGCCATGGCCTCGGCGCCGAGTCGTCCGACAAAGAGGATGAACAGCGAGAAGGCCGCCACCTCGACGACCATCTGCAGCCCGTTGGGCCCGCCGTAGCGGAGGATCCGGGCCGTCAGCTCGGGGTCGAAGCGCCGTCCCGCCACGAGCCGATAGCGGTCGCGGTAGACGGGCCGCATCATCAACGCCCCGTACAGCAGCACTTTCGACCACTGGGCGACCACGGTGGCCCAGGCCGCCCCCTCGATCCCCAGGGCCGGCAGCCCCCCATAGCCGAAGATCCAGAGGTAGTCGAGCACGACGTTCAGGACCATGGCCGCGCAGTCGACGGCCATCACGACGCGGGTCGAGCCGCGCCCGGTAAAGAACGACGCCAACGCCGCCGAGATCAGCATCCCGCCCGCCCCGAACGTGACCACCTGGTAGTAGAGCACCTCGAGGGCCGCCATATCGGGGTCGTGCCCCGCAAAGGCGAATATGGCCGGCGCCAAGGGGATGGTCAGCAGGAACAGGGGGATGGCCAGCAGGCCGATCCGCACCCCCTGCCAGACGACCGGACCGATCCGGTCGTGCCGGCCGGCCCCGTGGTATTGGGCCACGAACGTGTTCACGTACATGGCCACGCCGAGGGGAAAACACAGCAGCGTGAAGTGCAGCAGCCCGGCCGGCATGGCCGCGGCCATAGCGTCGGTCGAGTGCCACAGGAGGAACATCCGGTCGGCGAAGTGCATGACGCTCCACGACCCGCTCGAGATGACCAGCGGCAAGGCCAGCGCGAACACCTCGCGCCCGCCGCACGGCCGGGTCCACCAGTTCTTGAGAATGGCTCGGTCGGTTGCGAGGCGTGGCGGTTTGCCCATGAGTGCTGGCGGTTCGAGGCGGGTCGGCGATTTGCGCGAGCCCGGCGTGCAGTGGATCGTGACGGCTCGCCGCGGCCGGCCCCAATGGCCCGACCCGCTTGACCGGCGCGCACCGGGTTATTCTCTCGCCCCTTGGGACACGCCGGCAAGGGGTAAAGGTTCGCCATAGGCCCGGCTCGTTGCCTCCAGGGCCCGCTGGTGGTTCCCCAACACCCGCTTGGGCTCCCGCGACAGCCACCGGCAGTACTCCACCAGCGCGACGAGTTGCTGCTCGGCGAGGTTGGAACAGGCGGGATGGGGAGTGCCGGGCATGCCGAGTAGCACGCGCAAATAGATCGATTCCGGCTCCGATCCGCCCTTGAACGGATCGTACGCCAGATCGCGGGGCGGCGACACGCGCCCCTTCTCGTCGAACAGGGGCGTATCCCAGGTGCCGGTCCCGTCGGCGCCATGGCAGTTGTCGCACCCCATGGCGAAGTAGACCTCCTTGCCTCGGGCGATCGCCCGCGCGTCGGGGGGGCCGAATTGCGGCACGCACACGGCGTCTCCCGGCGTGGTGCACAGCTCGACGACGTCGCGGACTTCGTCCTCGTCGACTTCCTCGCCTTCGCTCTCCAACGCGGCGATGAATTGCTCGCGAACGCCCTCGCGGTTCAGACGCCGGACTTCCCGGGCCAGAAGCATACGTTGGTCGGCGCTCAGGTTGTCGAAGGCCGGCATGGCCGTGCCCGGCATTCCTCGCTCGATGCCCGATTCGAGGTCATCCAGGCTGGGGATACCGTTGTCGGTGCTCACCAGCCGGGTCTTGCCCGTGCGCAGGTCGCGGGGCCAGGGGAACAAATGGCGCGCCGCCCACCCGTTGCCGTCGCCGTTTGCCCCGTGACACGCCGCGCAGTGCAGCGCGTAGAGTTCGGCCGCGCTTTCGTGTCCCTGTCCGTGGTGCGGTTGCGTCACAGACGCGGGGGCGGGCGACGGAGCTTCCAGCGGCGCGAGCGTGCGCTCCAGCTCGCCGGCGGCCGCGGCGTCGTGGGGATCGACGGCAAGACGGATCTGCAGATCCTGGTATCTCAGGGATCGATTTCGCAAGGCATCAACGCGGGCAAAGAGCCGCTCGGCGGAAGGTAACTGCCCTCCCAGGGCAAAGGTGCTGCCGGCAGCACGCAACGTCTCGTCGGCGTGGGCCTGGTCCAGGTCGGCTCGATCGAACCAGCGTGCCGCCGCGTCGACGTTGCCCGAATCGAGCTCGATCTGGCCCATCTCCGCCGCCACGCCGGGCGACACCTGGGGCCGCGAGGCGAGCGCCTCGAGCACGACCCGCGCGTCGTCGACCCGTCCCAGTTTTCGCAGCAGTCGAGCCACCCCCACGTTGGCGGTCTCGCTTTCGGGGCCCTCCGCGGCCAATTCGAGATACTGTTCCAGCGCCTCGTCGAAGCGCTCTTGCTCTTCGAGCAAATGGGCCAGAGCGGTTCGCGCCATCTGATGACGAGGCGGCCGATCAGCTCGAACGCGCGTTGGAAGTCGAGCCGGGTTTCGTACCGGCCCTGGTGAGCTTGGCGCTGATTCGCGCCACCAGCGTCGACGAGTCGCTGCGCGACGGCCCGGCGGCGGTCGAATTGGCCGATCGGGCTTGCGCGCTGACCCAGGCCCGCCATCCCGAGGCCCTGCACGCCCTGGCGGCCGCCTACGCCGAGGTGGGACGATTCGCCGATGCCCTCGGCGTGGGCCAGTCGGCGGTCGAGGCCGCCTTGGCCGGCGGCAACCGGCCGCTGGCCGCCGCCATTGAACAGTCGCTCCAGGCGTATCGGCAGGGTCGCCCCTTCCGGGAACCCGCCGAGGCTTCGGGTCCGGTGCCTGGATGAGCCGGTCGATAAGATCCGTCGCAGAAAACCCACGGGCAGCCGAAGCTGCCCGTGGATTCAGGTCCAAAAAACCGGCGCTAACTGTGGCGCCCCGGGGCGGGTCAGTCCACCAACTCGAAGTTGACGCTGTTGTCGCTCTCGCCGACCGTGGCGGTCAGCCCCGATGTGCTCGCGTCGGCGTACTTCGCGGGCAGGAGGCTTTCGCGCTGTCCGGCGTCCGGGCCCGCGGCGCCGCCCATGGCCGGGTCCTCGTACTCCGGGCTGTCCTGGTCGACCGCCGCGCCCTCGCCACCTTTGTGCTTGACGATCTTGACCTTGTATTGACCCGGCACGGCCCCGTCGCCCGACGAAAAGGTCGTCAGGCTGTACCGGCCGGCGGCGTCGGTGACGCCAAAGGCGCCTTGCCCACCGGCCGCCGGTTGAAACGCGACCGTCGCGCCTTCCACGGCTTCGCCGTTGTAGGTCACGGTTCCGCTGACGGAATACGTCTTCGGCCGATCACCGCCCCCTTCTCCGCAGCCCAGCCCGAGCACCCAACCGAGCAGTGCCGCGCCAAACAAACCTCGCAACGTCATTTTGTACATCGTGCACCTCGAATTCGAAGAAGACCAAGCAACGACCGCGCCGAAAGGGAAGAAGCAGGACGGCGCAAGAGCCGCCCTGCCCTTCCCGGAAAGCGCGGCACCGAACGGGTGCCCGGTCGACAGGCTACCTGGCGGTCTCTCCGCCCGCTTTCGACCCCAGCGCACCCCATACGCCGTAGCGACTTTGCCCCGTAGTGGGCTGGCCCACGGTCAAATCGCCCGTGTCGATCGTCTCGCTGACGAAGTCGACCGACCCGTCGGCCTTCAGGCAATTCACGCCGCCCGGGTGGCGGCTGGCGGGTGGAATCAACATATTATGCGCGTCGGCGTTCACGTCGGCGCTGTCGGTGCATGAGGGGGCATTCGGCGGAAGGACGGTGTTGAACGCGACCCGCTCGGGTTGACCATCGTGGTACAGAGAGCCGAAACGGCCCTTGACGTCCAACCCGGCGCGATAGTACCTCCCGTCGGTCTGCGTGAGACACACACCGGGCGCATCGGTAATGCCGCTAAGACTCACGACCATCCCCTGGACAGCCGGGATCTCAGCCGTCCCAGCGGTGCGGATGCTGTAGCTCGCCTTCAAGCGCTCGCTCATCAGGAGCGTATTGCTCGTGCCGTCGGTGATGTCGGCCATCCGCGTGCAGAGAGCGTACGCGAACACGCCGCGCAGCGACGTGCTGTCGCGGACCGACGTGATCTGGTCGCCGACGCAGAACGCGTAGTTGTTCAGGCGCAGATTACTCGTGCTGAGAAAGGGAGTCGTGGCGTCCGACGGACACTGCAGCATGGTAGGCGGGTTGTCCCAAGGGCCCCAGCCCGACCAGCCGGCCGGGCCTTCGGGAGCCGTCGTCGCATCGCCCGCCTTGATCAGGTCCCACATGTTCCCCGCCTCGATGTACGGCAGGAGCGAAATGAACCCGCTGCGACGATTGCAGTTGCCGTCCCTCGCCGCACTGCTCGTACACGACGTTCCGCCCTTACGGTAAACGAACGTCTTGTACGAGTCGTGGTAATTGTGCAGCGCCAACCCGAGTTGCTTCAGATTGTTCACGCACTGCGAGCGCCGTGCCGCTTCGCGAGCGGCCTGAACGGCCGGCAACAATAGGG
>Ga0334894_1001275_pt1 | contig 22246 bp, 23 predicted proteins | sample GraSluR3_MG_6_FD_207225 | JGI IMG/M metagenome (GOLD analysis project Ga0334894, IMG submission 207225) | Sludge microbial communities from methane-producing bioreactor in Wageningen University, Netherlands - Granular Sludge_12_05 R3 | ecosystem: Engineered > Bioreactor > Anaerobic >... | reverse complement strand
GCAATAATCTTGCAAAACGGAGGTATTGCCATGTTGTTGGAATTCAAGATGAAGAACTATAAATCCTTCAAGGATGAATGTGTATTCTCCATGAAAGTCGCCCCTAAGCAGAAGGGGCTGGACTACAGCATTCTTTCGGAGAAGATCGGGCGTAGTGTTCATAAAGCTTTGAGCTCGGCGGTCATCTATGGACCGAATGCCTCGGGAAAGACCAACATCATCGGGGCGATGGAGACATTCAAGCAAATCGTGCTCCGTGGTCATATTCGAAATGTTGAGGTGAAGGATTATCCCAATGCCGCCTCCAATGCACTTGAGTTGATTCCAAACAATACACTCAGTGCTGCCGAACCAGTGGATTTTTCCATTACGTTCGTAGATGATGGGCTCCTCTTCAACTATGCGATTTCCCTTGATCTGGGGCGATTTCTGGAGCGGGATCATGAGCGGAAGGTGCTCATGGAGACTCTTCGTGTCAATGATGCCATCCTCTTTTCCCGTGGTGATGCAACTCTTCAGGTCGGAGATATGGAGGTTGTCCGATCCTACTTGGTTCCTGCGTATGAGCAGAATGCAAAAGGTGCGGCGGCCTTGGCCCAAAGTAGCCTCCATAACGAGGAGTTGTTTCTTGCCAACGGATTCAAGACCATGTTCAGCGCAAAACTAGCCTCGATGATTGTCCAGTGGATGGACAAAAGCTTCATTGTCATCTATCGGTCGGATTCGATGCAGTTGGTCCGCAAGTTCTCCGAACCGAAGAAACAATCGGTATTCATCGAGAAGACGCTGAATGATGCAGCAGCCCTCTTTGGAGTCAATTCGAACGCCTTGGGATATGTCTTGGATGGAGAGCATGATCAAGCACAGCTTTGCTCCATATTCAAGGGGGACGAAAAGTCTGCCGCCATTCCAATAGAACTGTTCGAATCTTTCGGAACGATCCGTTTCATCAACCTGTTCCCTCTTGTCTTGCAAACCTTGCGTAAAGGTGGGGTCTTGGTTGTTGATGAGTTCGATGCCTCCATTCACCCGATGGCATTGATGAATATCATCACGCTGTTTCACAACGATGAGCTGAACACCCACAAAGCCCAGTTGGTGTTCAATACGCACAATCCGATCTTCCTCAATTCCAATCTGTTCAGAAGGGACGAGATTAAGTTCGTGGATCGTGATGATGAGACGCATTGCAGCACGCACTATTCCTTATCTGATTTCGGTACTGCAGGAGCGAACGGAGTACGGAAGAGTGAAGACTACATGAAGAACTATTTTGTCGATCGATACGGGGCAATAAAAAGCATCGATCTTGCGCCGGTTATACGTAGCCTTCTGGACAAGAATAAGGAGGAGTAGATGAAGATGAAACTATCAAAACCTTTCTACTTCTCGGTCGAGGGTGAAACAGAAGATTGGTATCTACAATGGTTGAGCAAAAGCATCAATGCTTTACCGCAGGCTAAATTCAAGTCTTCGTTCGACTGCAAGATAGAAAAAGACCCGCTATCCCGGGCAAAAGGTATAAGCGTTTTGGGGAAGACTGAGATCTTCCACATATTCGATCGTGAAAGCGAGGAACAGGTGCCTGTGCAGCAATTCGAAACGACTTTGAGGCGTATGAAGGAAGCGCAAGGTATCGGGAAGACCATCAAGTATACGCTTGGTTACAGCAATTTTGTTTTCGACCTATGGATGGTGTTGCATAAAGCTGATTGCAATAGGCCCTTGAGTTATCGCCACCAATATCTGGATCCGATAAACAGGGCATATCAGGAACACTTCTCAGATATGGATGAGTATAAGAAGGAAAAGAACTTCAAGAGGTTGCTGGCAAAACTGACATTGGATGATGTATGCACCGCAATCAATAGGGCTGATAGAATAATGGAGATGAATAGGGAAAATGGGTGTCCTGAGCAACATTTCTGTGGGTATAGTTATTATACGGTCAATCCATCCCTCTCTATCGGAGAGGTAGTGAAAAGTATCTTCAAACAATGCAAGATCCCTCCATATGATAGAAATCGCTAGGTTTTCCATGCATGTTGTGTTTCCACCGAGTGGAAAGCCGAGAATGCTATATCCACTGTGTTTAGCTCTTGCGCGAACTACTGTTTGAGAAGGATGACAGTGCCGAGAATAAGAGAACTACGTATGGATAAAGGATGTGTAGCGATAGAGCGTCCAGGGTTAGAAATAGCGCAACTGCACCAATCGTTCGATTAGGGTCGAGCAGCTTCTGACGGCTCTCTCGGAAATTCTCGGATTGCCCTGGCAATCGATTAAGGAATTCGATTCCGATGCCATGGTAGGCGCGATCGAAAGAGTAGTCATCAAGCCGGATGGGATCGATGTGGTGATGAAGTATCGGCAGGTGGCGAATGGATAGGATATTTGTCAGTGATGAAATTTCCCGTCTATTGCTCAGCTTGGGCTGAGCTTGTAGTGACTAAGTGCCCGGCCAGAGCCCTATCAATGCAGATTCCCAAATTTGTATAACGTTCAAGTGAATGTGTTCCTTCCTTAATGAAAGACCACGATTCCAGATAAGAGCCTCCGACTGAGAAAGAGGATTCGGATATGAATTTCACAAATTCCGGGATGTTCCGGCAATATCTCTTTGCAAAACTGAATGCATCTCTCTCTTTCTCCTCATCAGTGGAATTAAGCTTGTCGTACAGTACATGATCGAGGTTGCAGGACATGAGATATGCCTGATACGGAATATTATGAAGCTTTGGTATCGAGGATATCTTGTTGATGCAGGCACGCTTGGTTGCGTTACGGTCAATGATTTTGCTGACTTTGTCAGTACGGATTTCCGTCAATGAATAGATCGTTTTGTGTGCCGTCTCATCCTTCATGATTACGCTATCAGGAACGTATGTTCCATCCATGTCCACAATGTGGACGATTTCCTGAAAATGGCTTTTGGCAAGGTGGTTAGCCTTCATGTAGGTTTCTAGAATCCCTCCAAGCATGGAAAGGATTGTCGAAGAGCCGGCGTTCTTAGTGGTGGTGACATCGCCGTGCGTGATCTCAAGGTATACGGAATTCTTGTCGTATATCTGGTTCAGGAGAACTTCGAGCGCTTGTGCATCAGAAGGTTCCTCGACGATTACGAACACAATCTTTTTACGAGCCACAATATTCTACAGCTTCCCTGAACGCGAGAGCTATTTCAGCATTGTTCGTCTGCTCGTAGAGCTCCTCATCCTGCTCCCCGAGCATGATGTCCCTGAAATAGAAATCGCGGAGATTGTTGTTCTCTTTGACGTTTGTCATGCGAGCGTAGCGCTTGTGAGGGTTTGTAGTAGTGAAGGCAATGAATCCTCGATCCAACGTTTCCAGTGGGCGCAGATTATGCGAGGTGAAGATCAGCTGTCCCTTCCCCCTCTCTGAGATGATGCTGAGCAGTTCTCCGAGAAGATATTCAAATACCCCGGAGTCGAGCTCATCAATGGCAACAGTGATGGATGCCTGATTATAGACGACGATGAGAAGCTGGAGAATGGAAACGATTTTCTTGATGCCTTCAGATTCATAATTGAGAGGAATTTCCCGGTTGTTCTTGTGGGACATAAGCTGGATTCGGCTTCCTTCCTCCCCGTTCTCAAGAACCTGCATCCCCAGATCCTTGAAGTGGATGGTAAGTCCGGGGATTATCTGCTTTAGTACCACATTCATGGTCTGGATGACATTTATGACTACGTCCTTTGCCTTCTTTGGTATCACAGCTGGTTCATTGAGAGGAATCATCATCGTACCGATGGCACCCGAATTTCCTGTTGTATACTTAAAGACCAATGGCTGTGCATTCAGGCTTATAAGGCCGGAATTGGTTTTGTTGATGACAAATAGCTCGTGGTTACCGAAGTTTACCACGCTTTCTATGAGATGGGCATAAAAGGAAAGCTCCGTGTCAGAATTGGCGGATTGTTTCACCGTGCTTCTCACAGCATTCAGAAACTCTCTTGAGAACACAAATGAACGGGATTGGGCGTTTGAAAGTTTTTTCGCGACTTCAAGATCAGTATCAATTTGCTTGCTGCTTCCAACCAGAAGCTGTTTCTTCGGTCTCGGAAGAAATAATTCTGTAGTATCCGTATCAACAAGTTTGCCCATCCTGATTTTCTTCTCACTCAAGATCGGGCACTTGAGAAGTTCGTTGAATACGTAGACCCGTTTCTTATGTTCGCCTGACTGGACGGAGTCGACGTTTCGTTCAGAAGAATCAGAGACTGATTTTATGCTGAACTGATAGGTCACCATGGAAGTATCTTCAGGCGTTTTAACAGCAAAATCGTATGAGAGCGTTGCCACATCAGAATCCACGTTGATAAAATCTGCAAATTTCTCTGGAATTGTGCGTCCGCAGAGTGCGTATTTCAATAATTCCAAGGCATCTATCAATGCGGTCTTGCCCGAACCGTTTTGTCCATACAACCCTACGATACTGGCCCTGTAATTTTTCCTTATGTTCTCGAAGGACAAAGACCCTTCGATAACATTCTTGAAGTTGTGTATGGTGATACCAGTGATTCTCACCGAAGTCGGTTTCATTAAGAGCTCCTCCAATTCCTTCCTGACCGGTATATGAGGTCATGATCTATTGTAAAAGTCAAGATGAATTAATATAATTGAACATAATGTGCAGATATTCGAAAACAAACTTTATAAGAACAGTATCTGAATGACGGTGACATCATACATGAGTTGAGGGAACTCAAACAGGAGCCTAGCGCAGATGTACAAGGATAGTCCGTACGATTTTTTAATCATGAGTAAGGATATCTTGAAATTCGAACGTCGAATTGAGCTCATTATTTCAATTTAGACTTTCTGATCGAAATTTAAGTTCATGACTCCTCGTAGTCTTGGCCTGCATGAACTTATGTTGTACAGGTTGTGGATGAGCATCAAACCAAATACGCCTTACCCCGGAAGTCACCCCGGAAGTCGTGAAGTAACCACGATACTAGTTGGAAGGTAGTTACTCGCTTTGCCTAACGCTTTGCAATAGCATCTATCTTGATAGCAGAATACAATATTGCAATAAGAGAGGAGAATCGTATGGGACAGTCAACCGTAAATATAAATTTCCGCATGGATGCAGATTTGAAGAACAATATGGAGAAGGCTTGTCGGGAACTTGGTTTGACACCTACCGCGGCTTTCACCATCTTCGCCACGAAGGTAGCTAGGGAGAAGCGTATCCCTTTTGAAGTGGCCGTCGATCCGTTCTACAGCGACCAGAATATGGCAAGACTCAAGAAGTCAATTGCCCAGATGGAGTCGACAGGAGGCACTATCGACGAGGTGGATGTACGTGATTAAGGCCTGAACGGACGAGGCCAGGCAGGATTTCAAATACTGGACAAAGCATGATAAGAAAACCCTGAAGCGAATTCTAGCGCTTCTCAGGGACATCGATCGAAATGGCAACAAAGGGATAGGTAAGCCAGAGCGGTTATCTGGTGATCTTGCTCAATATTGGAGTCGAAGGATCGATGATTGCAACCGGCTGGTCTATCGTATTGATGGAGAGGTTATCCGAATTGTTCAGTGTGGTTCGCATTATCGGGATAAGTGATGTGAGGACAACTGGTATCCCACCAAAACGATAATTGAGCTCACTTTCACCACCATGGTGAAAGCAAATGAAAAGAGATGTTAACCTATGATTCGAGTGGCGTTGGTGATTCTAGAATTAAGTACTGTTCAATAATTTCATCGAAAGTAATATTCTTAACTCAAAGTTCGCACAGGCCTAAGCAGCTAGATCCAGACATGTTTTCAGCCTCTCAGGCAGTTGCTTGAGGAATTTGTTCATCGCTTCATTGAGCTTTTCCGGTGGCATGGCATATTCAGAAGCGAGGGTCTCGACGAATAATGTCAACACCAGTTCAATGGCATGAAAGAGAGCCGTATCTTGGACTTCTTCCAGGAGTTGGTAGAACAGTTCACCGAAACTTATTTCATCAGAGTTCTGGAGGTTCAGCCAGGAGAGCATCGCATATAGGAGGTGAGCCATGGCAACAAGTTCTTTTAACACTGTGTTTAAAATGCCCAAGAAGGCCTTGCGTGAAATCGCCAAGAACATCGATAAGCCTGTCGTCAGATTCAAGTTGTCCGAGAAAGATAAAGAGAGTCTCGCCACCAGTTCAGAGAGATTCCAGAAATGGCTGGACAACAACAAGAGCTGAGTCTTGAGCAGCTGTGTTCATGGCTAGGATATGCTGACGATTCCATAATCGAGCAAGTCCTAGCCCGATTTTTATGCAGCTGCAACAAGGAGGTGGAAGAATTTTTTCACTCCACGGCTATAGCATTTGCAAAATCTTCGAGTGCCAGAACGTATCTTTTCTTCGATTATGATTTGGATTTCAGATACCGCTTCAACAAGAATGCACAAAAATAGGGGAATGTGTATATATTGTCGCTATATCCGATGTTGCCTCCAGTTAACTTGATACCATACTGAATGTCAGCATACTTGTCGCTCTTGATCAGTGTCCTGAGGGATTTTGCTCGACCATTATTTGCTTTGACCTCGACAGGAATCAATTCAGAGGCTGTTCTGACAAAGAAATCTTCTTCCAAGGTCGAATCTTCGCGCTTATAGTAGTATAGACTGAAACTGCTTTTCACCAGTGCCTCCCCTACGATGTTCTCATACAGCGCTCCTTTGTACACCCCCAAGTTTTTATTTGCCCGCAAGTCCTCTTGGGTTTCGTCATCCAGCATAGCCACGAGCAATCCATTGTCGGCAAAATATATCTTGTATTTGGTTTCATCGAAATTGCCCTTGAGAGGCAGGGCGGGGAATTTCAGACAATAACAGAGGTTAATCACCCCGGCGTCATCGAGCCACTCAATGCATCCTCGATACTCTGAAAAACGGGCTCCTGATGCGACCTTCGAAATCTGGAACTTCTTATTGTCCTTCGCAAGTTGCGTGGGGATTTGGTTAAAGACATTGAGAATACGGGTCTGATCCACTCCCTGTGCATATTTGCGGATATCCTCCTTATAGTCGGCAATCAGCTGACGCTGGATTTCCAGAGAGCCTTCAAAAGTACCTTTTACGATATAGTCGCGTACTATTGCTGGCATGCCACCAAGAATGCAGTAGTCAAGGAAGAGAGAACTGCAAACCGACATTAGCACTTCGTTCAAAGGCTTCAGTGTATGCATATGTTCAAGCAGAGTAAGGACAAACTGATCATCATATCCCTTTGCCCACAGAAATTCCTCAAAATCAAGAGAGAACATTGTATAGTCCGTTTTATACCCGACGCTGTTGCTCTCGATTTTTGTATAGTTTAGGCCAAGCATGGAGCCACTGCAAATTATCTTAAATCTGCCATCAATGTGGAAAAATTTCAGAGCTGTGGCAATCTCAGGGAACTCTTGTAGCTCGTCAAAAAAGATAAGTGTTTTGCCTGCGATAAAGCGCTTGGAAGGATCAAGGAGAGAGATGTTCTTGATGATGTCATCTGTTTTGTATCCGTCCACCGTAATCATTTTGTATTTTGGTTCTTCAACAAAATTGATCTCTAGGACATTCTCGTAATTCTTACTTGAGAAACGCCGAATCGATTCAGTTTTTCCAACTTGTCTAGGGCCTTTTATAATAAGAGGCTTCTTATTATCACTTTTTTCCCACCCTGACAAAAAGCTGTCAATTTTCCGTTTCAAATAGAGCATGGTATTCTCCTTACCTCTTATTGGCTTAATTATGCTTCACATACGTGAGAAATGCAATCAAAAATACAAAAAGATGAGCGAATAATTTGCAATAATAACAAAATTTTGAGCCAATATATACGTTTAGTTAGCAATACATGAGGGAATATTGGTACAGAATATCCCCAAATGCTAAAACAGGGCATCTAAAACATGATTTATGAAACCTGTACGGATACCGGTTCACGGGAAGGCCTTCGTACCCATCAAGGACACCCAAATAAGATAAAACAGTTCTACGTATTTCAAAGATTTCAAGCATCTGAAAGAAGGTGAGCCCCGGTATTTGTCAAGCTAGTTTTCGCCTTTTTTTTGACTCTTGTTAGTCAAACCACTTTTCTTAAAGGTCGGTATATAGTCTTGACTACCGGCAATACATAAATCCTTGTTTTCTCATCCTTCCAACGTAGGGGATTCCGTTCTCTTGCTTGCCTAATTGTTTTGTTTCGTTCGGAAAACAAATCAGAGGCCTTGCCAGTTCTGACCTGCATCGGGGTGGCATATGCCAAACCTGAATGCTGGTGACCGTTGTTGTACCAATACACAAAGTTTGCATACCATATCCTCGCAGCCTCCAGGTTTTCGAACATCTTAGGATATCCGACTGAATACTTCAGAGTTTTGTGCCAGGATTCAATGAATCATACGAAATTTCGTATGATTCATTGAGGCCTTGAATGGCATAATAAAGACGCAGTGCTTGTACAATCAGTTCGGGAAGACAAAGGTTGAGAGCCACATGGTCCGCAAGGAAATCCTGGTGCCTGTGGTTGAAAACTTTATCCACCGGTACAATAACGAGAGGCCAAAGGAAGCCCTCGGGAATCTTTTCTCATGAGACTGCACTGTATCTTCATGCCATGACCGATCGAACCCCATCACGGTACACCATGACATTTCCCTTTGGCTACAATCCTGGCAATGTCATCAAACGAGGTGTGGTAGCCAAAGTAGCCAACGAAGAAACGTATCCGTTGGGGATCATGACACAAGCCTCACCAAGTGGGAACTCCCTCAAGGTATATGATATCGAACGTACTCTTTGCGATATGGTCAAAACCCGTCACAAGGCCGATATCCAGGTGGTGAACCAAGCGATGAGGATGTATGCCGGCTCACGGGAGAAGGACATTGGGCGCCTCATGGATTATGCACAAAGGCTACGGGTACAGTCGAAGGTCCTGACGTACATGGAGATTCTGCTATGATCACCAGAAATCCCATGCAATTGAAAGCACGGATCAAGAACCTGGCAGCCGAAAAGAATCTGCCAGCTCAAATCGTTCTGCAGAATTATCTGATGGAACGCTTGTTGGAAGCTTGAACGGTCTTTTGTAGAGTATATTTTTCTGAAGGCTTTCGTTGGGGTTCAGGCTGAGGTATTGAGTAATAAGCTTGTAATTACCATTGGTTTCCCAGCAGGATGAGATGTTCCGAATTCTTTCAAGGATACCACCTACATTGGTACGAGAGAATACGAAAAGAATGGAAAAGGCCCGACCATAATCAATATAAGTGTTTATTATTTATTGAGATGCGTGATTAAATAACGTATAATTGATTTTCTGAAAGAATTATTGCGGATTCTGTATGCGGGTGTGACGCTTGACTTCGTAATAGACTTGATGAAAATAAGGAGCAATGCATGCTAGATCAGATACACCTACAAAATTATGGGCCTTTCCAAGCTCTTAAGTGGTCGGGTTTAGGCCAAATAAATCTTGTCCTTGGGGGCAATGGTACAGGAAAATCATTCCTCCTTAAAGCTCTCTACACCGCAATGAGAACTCTTGAAGAGTATAAACGTGGGAATGAGCAGAGTACTGCATCAGAAATTCTTGCCCAAAAATTATATTGGACGTTCCAGTGCGATAGAATAGGTGATCTGGTCACAAAAGGGGTTGATGGTTCGCTTTCCTTTTCAATGGATGTGGATAAGAAGCATTTTATGTATAAGTTCGGTAAGGATACAACCAAGCAAATTTCTTCCCTGCAAAATGATGTTGAGCCTCGGTCAAGCAATTCAATTTTTCTACCCGCCAAGGAAGTTCTATCTCTTCATGGCATTGTATTAAAATCAAGGGAGACAGACAAATCGTTTGGTTTTGACGATACCTATGTAGATCTAGCCAGAGCTCTCCGGCAACCTCCTAGGCAAGGGAGAAATTATCGGGAGTTTGCCGATGCCCGAAAGAATCTTCGTAATATAATCGATGGGCGGATCGAAATCGATGAGGAATCCGGTCGATGGAGCTTTAGGAAAGGCAACCAAAAGTTTGCAATAGGGGTTACGGCTGAGGGAGTTAAGAAGATTGCGATGTTGGATACATTGCTAAGTAACCGGTATCTTGATACCCATTCGATGGTTTTCATAGATGAACCAGAGTCGGCTCTTCATCCTAAGGCAATTTCGGAGCTTATGGACATCATTGTGATTCTAGCAAAAAGCGGTATCCAGTTTTTCCTTGCCAGTCATTCATACTTTGTGGTCAAGAAGTTGTTTCTCCTTTGGCAACAACATCACCTCCCCATCCCTGTTCTCTCAGCTGAAGGTCAAGACTGGAAGAAAGATAATCTTATCAACGGAATACCAGACAACTCGATTATCAATGAATCCATCAGCCTGTACAAAGAAGAAGTGGAGTTGTCGTTGTCATGAGCCTAACAATTAATGAATCAGAAATGACTTTCGGCCCATACTCTGAATCGGTATGTTTTTACATTGAAAAAAGTCCCATATACGCAAATCTTGGTGATGGGGTGAAGATGGTGGAATTTGTACTCAACCGACCGTCAGATAATCGTGAGCAAATTCTCTGTCTAGTGGAGGCGAAGCATAGTTCCCCAAGCCCTGACAATCATGGGAGATTCAATGAGTTCATCAGTGAAATCAGTGAGAAGATGATAAATGGGATATCGTTACTTTTCGCTACGATTCTGCGATGGCACGGGGTGAGTGAAGAAATCCTGCCAGAATCCATGCTTTCGGTTGATCTTTCTCAATGTAAGGTAAGATACATTCTTGTTATCAACGGACATGCAGAAGAGTGGTTGCCTCCGATACAAGACGCACTACGCAAGTCATTGCTTACAATGAACAAGACATGGAATTTTGGACCGAATACGGTTGTGGTGTTGAACGAGATTCTTGCTGCTGAGTATCGATTTTTGAGAGCAATATAGTTTCTGTCCGACATGAACCCTCAACAACAGTATAACAATTATGGCACTGTGCGCCGCTCGGGTCTCGATGCAGAAACCGGCGCACAGCAACTTTTCTTTGTCGAAAATATCCCCTATAATTAGGTGGTACTTTGATGTGAACAGGAAAAGGAAGGCCATTGAAAAAGCGTTGGGAGGTGATGAACCTCTCTTTATATCTGAAACGCCAATGTTCATGGACGATGATATTGTAAAGAAGCTCTATGGTCTCTAAGAAATTATCCCGATGGTGAGAACAGTACCCTATTATCTGACAAGGAGTTAGAAAAAGTCTATCGGGATAATTAATTCATCGTCATTTGCAGGGTGAAGGCACGGCTTGAGTGGGTCGACCAAGAGCGCAAGGTCGGCATCTACCGGAACTCGCAATTGCTTTACCTATATGGGTTGGTATACTGCAGTGAATGCGGCTTGCCCTATAGGAAAGATGACGGCTCCGAGTACAAGGGTACCGAGTATGATTATCTGGTGTATAGGTGTAGAAAACGTAGGGACAGGAAGCAGCGCACCTGCAAAAACCGTTCGATCAGAGTCGATCAGCTTCTGAAGACCCTCTCGGAAACGAGAGGAAAACAACGCTCTTCAATCAGGTTCAATTGTATCTCAGCGCTGGCAACGATCAGATCCATGTCCAAGCCCCATATCATATCCGCAGCTCGTTCCCCTTCGTGATACACCTTACCAAATTTGCGGAAGAACTGCTTTAGGGTAGCCTTGCCGTTTCCTTCGCGAGGGATGGTCTGATTCGGAACTCCCAGGTAGTTGCAGATTCCCTCCTTATCATAGAGAAAAAGATCTTCGATCATCGCACGTGAGGCCAGGTCAATGACCTCGACGTTCTTTCCCTTCAATTTCCTCCGTAAGGTGAGCCAGTCACCTTCATAGAATTTTGTGATATCAGCAAGATGGGAGTCGGTGTCATAGCACAAAAAGACGGTCCATTTGATACCAGGATTTTTTTTCTTGCAGGAGTTGTTGAACCAATCGGCAGAATGAGCTACTTGAGTGATCGTCTTCACGGAATACATGCGAATGATCACAGAATGAGATCCACAGATCGACTCTGAGATGACTTCGTTGACTATATCATCAAAACTGACCGAGTACGAATATTCTGGGTGCTTTCCGCTGAATTGACTGATCAGTATCTCATAGAAAGTTTGCTCCGTATCTCCTTCGAAAATGAATGCAACGCCGCTGGAATAGGTTTTCTTCATATTGGCTCAACCCTTGATGAATTGCTTGAGGATGAGGGTGGACTTGTAATCGCCCGACATCAAGTCAAACAGGTACTCTCCCACAGAGAGCCCAAGATCCTGGGATGTGCCGACTAAAGATTTTGCTTTGTTCTTGGTAATATTCTGAAAGGAGGCCAGACTTGTCTCATCGGGGAGGCCGATATAGATCCTCTCCAATTTCAAGTATTGGACAAGATAGGGTGAATGGCTTGTGATGAGAAGGGAGATGTCTCCTAGGTGCTCATTGAGCAGCTCCAGGGTCTGCTTCAAGAGTCTCGGATGGATGCTGGTCTCCAGTTCCTCAATGCCTATCAGATGGGTATCCGAGTTGCTGGAAAACAGGATGGTCATGATCCAGAACAGGCGCTTGGTCCCTGCTGACAACATGGTGATGTCTATAGGCTGGTTCATATGTTTGTTTGTCACAAAGATCTTTTGGATTTCATTTTTCCATTTGAATGGGGGGATTTCCGTATCGTTGCTTTGAAGCCCCTCTCCATTCTTCATGGAGTACATCTTGATCAATCCTTGAGGAGGATCGAACCTTGCCTTCACCACTTCCACATCGGTGATCTCTGGGAAGAGGGTTGTGATGGCTTCCTTGAACAAAGAAAATCTTTCAGGATTGGTCTCCTTGAGAGCGTTGAGCAGTTTAGGGATATCGTTGGTGTAAGAGAGAGGAATGCCCGGCTTATCCAGTTCAAATGGAACATCCTGATATTGAGTATCCATATCCAGGGATGAGCATGTCTTGAACGAAAGATGCTTGATGCGATCGAGCACAAGGGTGTAAGCGATATCATCGATTGAAGACAGAGTGTCGACCGCCAACTGATAATCACCAAGGATGATGTTCCTGAAGGCGCTTGTGGATTTTGCTTTCCGGTAGTGGCCTTCATTTCGCTTCAGAAACCTTGTATATTTAACACTCTCACTTTCTCTCATCTCCAGCCATTCATCGACAATCCGTTGACCTGATGCATCATCGCGTATCCATGTGAATGAGAAGCCATACCGGACATATTGGTATTCCCCCAATGAAGGTTCATGGAACTCAACCTCAAAGAAGAACGGATCATCCGCGGAGTTCGGGTTCAATGGAATCCCTTTCTTCCAAGAAGTCATCTTCTTTCGGCTCTTCTCCCCGGCACTCAAGAACGTCAATGCAAAGTCAATTCCCTGGAGAAAATTGGATTTACCATAATTATTAGGTGAAACCAGCGCGGTTATGCGATCGACCTCGATTCTTGTCTGTTTCAGATTCTTGAATCCACCTATGGATATACTTTTTATTTTCATTTTATAGTCTCATCTTTTACTATCGTTTTTAACCTTTAAATGTATTATAGTACCAGAATATAATAAAATCAAACAATTTTACAAGCGAAATGCAGTAAATAGTTATACTTGATAATTTGTAGGCAAGAATAATCCCATCGGATTGAGATGAAGTTATTTTATTTTTTAGGTTCGGGGCAGGGGGGGGGGTGGAGAATTACCGACAGAGGATTACTTTAATGGTGGAGTGTTGAATCAAGTATCAATTAAGCATTACCTGGGTTTTGAAAACGCAGGATTTCGGGCTTTATTTCAAGTGAGAGTTGAACTGTCTGAAAAAGACAGGCAAAGCCTTGCTACAAGTGGCGAGCGGTTCCGGAACTGGTTGGAGCAAAGAAAGGCTGATGATGGACCAGCTGACTCTTAGGCTTGGAAATGCTGATACTTCACTCTGGTAGGAATCCCCATCATCGGTTTCGTTTCAAGACCGTCTTCATCTGAATCGCGTTCTGCAGCAGGATTTCCTTCTCATTACCAGTGATTCTCACCGAAGTCGGTTTCATTAATAGCTCCTCCAATTCCTTCTTGACCGGTATATGATGTCATGATCTATTGTAAAAACCAAGATGAATTAATATAATTGCACATAATGTGCAGATATTCGAAGACAAACTTTATAAGAACAGTATCTGAATGACGGTGACATCATACATGAGTTGAGGGAACTCAAACAGGAGCCTATGGGCCCGTGACAGCTGATGGAAAACGTGATTTTTTTAGATGCTGGATATCAATATTTATAATAATAACATTATAAACAATCCCATTGCTCTTTGCCCCTGCATTCCCACCCCTTGGAATAAGATTGCCACCAATGATTGATGAAGAGAGATTTTTACTCCACTGGTTGTAGCATGGGCAATTGCACACGAACAAGACTTGGCAAAGACTATGTCAGCCTGATGCCTGCCTTCATGCTGTTTTTCCGTACTCTTCTTTTTCGTTTGAATCGTTCAAATGCAAAGGCAATGAAAGGAGTGTCCCAGAGCTTTCTGGGCGTAATGCATGCATCAGCGAGGAGAAAAGAAGCCCCGTATTCGGCCATTGTATTTGCAAACCGATGATAGTCATGGTGTGCCTGTTCAGTCCAAAAGGTCTCGGCTCCTGCAATCAGGCGAGGAAGCAAGTGCAGGTCCCGCTCTTCTCTGGTTGCAATGTATTCAGTCCAGAGCATGAACTCTGCACCGAGCAGGGCAGGGCTCTTCTGTGTCTGCAACTGCTTACCGTAGCGATAAACAACCTTCAAGGGGAGCAGCGAATGGCTCATATCTAGATAAGTGTGGAAGTAGTCGCTCATAATCACCGGATGTGTCGGCTGTGAATCCTTCAGCAAAGGATTCCAGACCTGTGTGACAATCTCATTATCGTAGCCTTGGTCAACATAGTCATTGTAAAGGATTACCTGTTTGCCCAGGCTTCTTGCATAAGAAGTTATCTCATTACAAAACCATCGTAGCAAAGCTTTTTCATCTGATAAACCCAGAACCTTCTTTCTGTCTTGACAATCAGGACACTCGACCCAGCGATCCAAGGGAATCTCGTCACCGCCCAGATGAAAGTACGGGGCAGGGAATAGTGAAGCTATCTCATCAATAATGTGCTTAACGAAATTGATGGCTTCATCTTTTCCCACACATAAGATGTCAGGGAAAATGCCCTCGCCCTGGGGGATGGTGAATGGTCCTCCTGTACAGCTGAACTGGGGATAAGAGCACAGAGCCGCTGTGAAGTGCCCTGGCATGTCAATCTCAGGGACGATCATGATATGACGTTCCTGTGCATACGCAACCAGGTCCTTGACCTCTTGTCTCGAGTACGTCCCCGAGTTTCCCTTACCCAACTCAGGGTATCGATCGGATTTGATTCTCCAACCCTGATCATCACTGACATGCAGATGCAGGACATTCATTTTGAAGAAAGCAAGGACATCTATGATTCGCCGCACCTCCTCGACCGGGCAGAAGGATCTTGCTACATCCAGCATGAAGCCTCTCCATTGCAAGGCCGGAGCATCATGGATGCAACAGCAAGGGATGGCCTTTGGATAGGCACGAAAAAGCTGACGCAGTGTCTGCATGGCGTAGAAAACCCCCTGCAAGGTAGTTGCTTCAATTCTGCAGCCTTGGCCGACCACCTCCAAGTGATAGGCCTGCTCATCCATAACACCTCCGGCCTTTACAATTGTAAGGTTCGGAATCTGTCCACCCCTTTCCTCCTCTATGCCAAGATACTCTTTGATGTAGTACCGTACAAAATCGGCGTCAAAGGAAGGGTCGAAAGCAACCGCCAAGCGTTGCGGTTTAGAGAATGTGCCAATGAGCATTGAAACGGCACCTGAAGGATAGGGAATGAGAGGGAGTTTTTCTGTCATATGGATGGTATTATTCCTTTAGCGCCCCGGCAGCGAAGCCTTGAGCTATATTGTCCTTGAAAAACAAGTAGAAGATGATCATTGGAACCGTACCGATGACCAGCGCTGCAAATTGCAGACCATAATCTCGGGACATGCCTCCTGCAAAACTGTTGATCCCGACCGGCAGCGAGCGCACAGTAAAATCACTGGTCAGCGTCAGCACTAGAATGAACTCATTCCAATTCCCCAAAAAGGTATATATGAACATGGTGGAGATAATCGGGGTGGCGACAGGAATGATGATTCTCACAAAGACCTGGATGAAAGTCGCTCCATCGATAATGGCCGACTCCTGCATAGCATCGGGAATCCCTTTGATATATGTAGTAGCAAGAAAGACCTGGAATGGAAGCCCGAATGCAATATAGGGAAGAATCACACCCAGTCTGGTATTGGCCAAACCCAGTTTCGTTTCCATGATGAACAAAGGCACGATGACCGAGTGTACGGTAATGAGCAGACCCAACGTATAAAGCATGGAGACCACTCGGCTGCTTTTGTAATGAAACTTTGATAGCGCATACCCGCTGCTCATTGCGAAAAGAACCGTGAAAAACGTAGCTACCATGGAATACACAATGCTATTGATAAAGTAGATGCCCAAATTCCCCTGTGTCCAGGCAAGGATGAAATTCTGTACGTACCATGTTGTGGGAGGAGCCAGTGGATGTCTCACGATCAGGGCATGCGGCTTAAAGGAGCTGAGGATCATCCACGTCAGTGGGATGACCGTTAGCAGGGTGAACGTAATCATCAGAATATAGGAGAGAACTTTCCCCAATGTAATGGTTTTTTTCATAGCTCCCCCTACTCGAACCGACGCTCAAATTGTCTGCTGATGTATTGCAGGATCAGAATCAAGCCGACCGCCAAGAGGATGATAATCATCGAGGCGGCACTACCAAAGCCATATTTGTAGTACTTGAAGGTGTTGATGTACATGTAGATGGCGATTACTTCGGTAAAATGTGCCGGCCCTCCACCAGTCATGGAATAAATAAGGTCGAATGCCTTGAGACTCCCCGAAATTGCGAATATCGCAGTGGTTGCAATTGTTCCCACCATGCTTGGAAGAATGATTCTGAGCAGCATCTGCGATTCACTGGCCCCATCGATTTGCGCCGCTTCAAGCAAGGAAGGAATCATTTTCTGGAGATTTGCATAGAAAATAATCATATAGGTACCGGTATGCATCCATAACAGCACAAAAAGAATCGGATAAATGGCCATCTGTCTATTCTCAAAAATCTTCATGACATACTGGGGCTGGTCGGTCAGTCTCCTAATGACAGCTACCACCATCCCCGAGGAAGAAAAAATCTGGTTCCATAAAAGTGCAACTACTACTGGGGAAATCGTAATGGGCAGAAAAATCATGGTTTGGTAGAACTCTCCGTTACGAATCATCCTTCGATGCAACAGGTAAGCCAAGAGAAAACCCAAGGGTATCTGGCCGAATACGGAAACAGCCACTATCAAGAGATTGTTTCTCAGGGAATGCCGAAACACTTCATCACCGATGATCTTTAAATAGTTCTCCAGTCCGATGAACACAGGCTTCCCGTATCCTCCAAAGGAGGTGAAGCTGAGTGACAAGCTGTAGAGAACAGGGAAGATAATGATCGAAGCAAACAGGAAGACTCCCGGTGCCAGCAATACAAGATAGCTCATCCGTTTTTGTTGTGAGAATGTCATGAAGCTCCTCATATTCCAAAGAAGGCTCTTGCCTCGATTGCGCAAAGAGCCTTGCAATTTAAATTTACCGACCGATGGCAGCAACCATGGCTTCCAGTTCTTGTCCGACCTGTTGGGGCGTCTTCGTACCAAACATCATATTCTGAAGGTTGATGTTGAACCTCCCAATGGGTTCTGCAGCAAGCACTGAATCCATGACATAGCCCATGGGCACCTTAGCAGCATAAGCAACCAGCTTCTGGATCATTGGATCAGCGTCCTTGGGCTCTGAGAGGTTGTAGGCGGGCAATCTGCCGAATCTCTGCCTGATTGCCGACCCCTCAGGACCCGAATAGAACCAAATCCATTTCCAAGCTGCATCAGACTGTTCTTTCGTGAGCTTTGCATTCATCCCGAATCCTTGTCCAGCGGTCGCCGAAGTTGAAAGGCTTTTTCCCTTCTGATTGGGGATATCCGGAAAAGATTCCAGACTTATATATTCTTTCTGTTCAGCGGTAAGCTCTCCTACCATATTGTTTACTGTCCAGCCACCGTCGATGAAGTAAACAGCCTTTTCCTGAACAAAATCATCCAATCCTTGTCCGTAGGATAGTTGGTTTGTCCCCGGCGAGAACATCTGCTTGTCAGTGAGCTCCTTGATGATTTGCATGGCATAGATGAACTGAGGGTCATCGAAACGTGCCTCGCCGGCGATTGCTTTGTCAAACCAATCCAATCCACAAGCTCTCTCTACGAGCATCCCCGCTACACAGGACTGCATCGGCCATGCATCCTTGTTGGCAATGGAAATGGGGATCAGCCCTGCTGCCCTGATCTTTGGACCTTGGGCCAAGAGTTCTTCATATGTCTTAGGAAAAGAGAGTCCCAGCTCCTTCAGCAAGCGGTTGTTGGTGAACATGATTGAGGTTATGCTGATGTCTTCGGGTAGTTCCCAGATTTCTCCATTCTTCCCTTGGCCCTGCATTGCCATATCGGCAAACTCATCCTCGTGTCCAGCCAAATACGGTCGCAAATCCTGTACCAAGCCTGCATTTGTAACTTGGCTTGTCCTTTCTCCCGGATAGAGCAGTACAATGTCAGGCAGTTGTCCACTCATTGCCATGGTTTGCAGTTTGTCGTGGAACGCCTCGCCATAGCCATACTCGAAAGTGAGCCTGATGTTTGGATTGGCCTTCTTGAATACATCCACCAGATACTGGAAATTCGGGGCAGTGGTTTTATCCGTCTGGTCAAGGAAGTGATATACAGACAAGGTAATGACACCATCCTCTGCATCTTTTGCTTGTTCCTTGGTTCCTGTTGCAAACAACAAGAGAGGGGCAAGAAACAATGAAACAATAACCAAGTTCAACAACCGTTTCCTGTTCATAGTAATCCTCCATTTATGGCATCCTTCGTAGGAAGGAATTCTTTAGTTAGGCAAGCAGATGAAACAGAGGAAGCACTTTTTGTGATGCATAGTCGGAAAGTGGTTCCAGATTCATCAACACTTTGTCGAGCACTAGAGCAGCAGCCCCGAATGAAACAGCTTGATAGCCAAGCGAAGAGAACTGTATTTGTGTTCTTTCATCACTATGGTCAAGAGAGTTCGCACGCAGGGCTCCTCTCAACATATCTGGCAAAACTTCCTCAATGGTTTCAACATTACCGCCGATGAAAACATGGGCGATATCCAACGTATTGATGAGGAATGCAAGGTTCTCACACACCTCGCTCAGGTATGCATGTAGAGCTTCCTTGCTTTCGGTGACCGAAATGGTTTTGTCCACCACCACCTGTTCACAAGAATCAACATCACGGTTCAGTACGCTCTTGAACTCACCAGCCTGATTGTTGCTGCCCCGATGAATCTTGCCGTCGAAGCCGAAACCAAGACCGACAGTCGGTCTTGATAGGCCCGTCTGTAGATCATAGGCCTTCCAGAACTCAATCAGAACGAAGAGGAAGTTGCGAAGTATCCTTTTCCTTTGGAATATCACCTCACCCCAAGCTCCACAATTTGCATCGTTCTCCAGAAAGACAGGGAAGGAAAATGCAGTGGCGATTTCTGTGTAGAAATCAAAAGGTTGCTTGAAATCCAGTGATACGGAACGAATGAGCATTTGCCGATCTGCATCCACAATTCCTGAAAACCCTATTCCGACTCCCAACAAGTGTCGTCCCATGTATTCTAAGCGTTGGGTGAGCAACTTGATGAATGAAAGCATATCAGCCTTGAAAGTCTTTGCAGTGAACCCCTTGGATTTTGTTTCTGAGAATAAGACGTTGCCTTCCAAGTCGACTGACAAGGCAGTATAAGAGTCTGAACGGATCTCAATACCTATTACATGGAAGTACTCCTTGTTCAGTGTAATCCCGATAGCCCTTCTTCCTCCTTTCGGACCTGGATCAATAATTTCATTTTCTCTCACAATGCCGCGCTGCATGAGGTCGACAACAATATTGGAAACGGAAGAACGATTCAAAGACAATCTGGACGCCAATTCTGCTCGACTCAGTTCATCTTCTATCCACAGACGATGAATGATGCGGGAGGAATTGATGAGTCTTGTTCTTCGTGGACTGTCCATTGATTCCTCCAATAGGTAGTGGTTTGTTTGTTTTTGTACCAACCTAAAGCCAGTATAGAGCCAAGAAAACGTAAGTCAAGAAGAATAACAATTATAAATAATGTAATGAAATATAGAGAACATGAACAAACAAAAAATTACGAGGCTTGAAATAGGGGTCCTCCTGAGGAAACAGGGTTCCGGGTAGGATCTCCACAGAATCCACATCTGAAACGATTCTGTGATTTTATTTATCCTAATCATTCAACATTGAACTATCGCAAATCAAACAATCAGCCCAAGTAGAAGGGGTAGCGTCGCATCGGCCGGCTCCGGCTTACGGACCGTGAGGGGAGCAAGAGCAGAGGAGCCGATGAGCCAATAGACGCCAGGGATGGGAGGTTAGCTGGCGAAACCTTCCCCTTCCCCTCCATATTCCCCCTTGATACGGCTTCGGATGGATTAAGCAACGGGACGGGGGTACGGATCCTATATTGAATTGTCTTTAAATTTGAAATGATAGGTTACGGGAAGTTTACGTAGAGTATGAACGATAGTCTTATAGCACTGTATGAATCAGCGGATGGTAAAATCAAGCTTGAGGTTATACTCAAGGAAGACTCTGTTTGGTTGAATAGACAGCAGCTGGTTGTATTGTTTGATAGAGACATAAAGACGATAGGCAAACACATCTCAAACGCTAGAAATGAAGAATTGAAGGATTTGTCAGTTGTCGCAAAATTTGCGACAACTGGTTCCGATGGGAAAGTGTACCAGGTGGAACACTACAATCTTGACTTGATCATTTCTATCGGGTATCGGATCAAGTCTTCTCGAGGTGTGCAGTTCAGGAGATGGGCAAGTACAATCTTGAAGGAGTATCTTATCAAGGGATATGCCATTAAACAGAATGCCACAGAGACCCAGTTGACACAGGTACGAAGAACCATAGAAATGATTTCTCGAATAAACAACCGAGAAGAATTATCTATTGACGAGACCAAGGACTCTCATTCAGTATCCTCAGAGCGCAAGTTTTTAACAAGAGCTATCACATCCTCATCATCTTTTAAGCCTGCTTTCTGTGCTTCACCAGCCATCTGATTCTGCAGAATCTCCATGGCGTAGAGCGCTGAGTTGATAATCCTCACATTGCTTCCATCCACTAAAAAGGTCACACGATCCCCGGTTCCGATGCCCAAGGCTTCTCTGACGTCCTTAGGGATGGTCACCTGACCTTTGGCCATCACTTTTGCATTCTCAACGAACTGTTGTGTCATGTATTGCCTCCAAAGTAGGGAAATCCCTACTTTTGATTTACCATGGATTCACCTCATTGCCAAGACCCCTTCGCAGAAGAAGCGTAATTTCGGACCGTCGGTATCAGGCAGGAATTCCTCATCTGGGGAGGGAAAGCCAGAGCGAAGTCTCCGATAGAATTGACAATATCCAGGCATTTATTTCTGTGGAGCAGCAGCAGATACTTGCACGTCGTGCTCGTATGAGTAAGCAAGGTCAAATAAAAGCACCTCAAAAGACGGAAATTAAAGCAATCAGTGTTCCTGTGTATCTTGAATAGAAAAGGAAAGCATGATGTTGGCTCAAGGGAATGTGCTAGATGTTCAACAGCTTAGTGTGGGATCGGATACAGTACCTGGAGGCGTTCGCTATGTTGTAGTCATATCCCATTCATGTGATATCACAAATGGCAAAGAACCCATGATTGTGCTCCTGCCTTACCATGTGAACCACATAAGGATCCCATAGATTTCGATTTCTATGGTAGTATTGTAAGAGAGGGGAGGTGAAGACTCTGATATGATTGAGAAGCTTGTTGCTGAGGCTACAGAATGTGATTTCAAGGTAGCACTTGAAAAGAAAAGACCCAAGAGTTGATTGAAGAGCGTCAGCGCATTCGCCAATTCAATCGGGGGCATGCTCTTTTTCGGTTTGGACGATGACAAGCAGATAGTCGGCCTTGATGCGGCGCAAGATGATGCACAGTCCATCAGCAGGCTGATCAAAGATCGTATCACACCGCT
>Ga0334894_1001270_pt1 | contig 22311 bp, 22 predicted proteins | sample GraSluR3_MG_6_FD_207225 | JGI IMG/M metagenome (GOLD analysis project Ga0334894, IMG submission 207225) | Sludge microbial communities from methane-producing bioreactor in Wageningen University, Netherlands - Granular Sludge_12_05 R3 | ecosystem: Engineered > Bioreactor > Anaerobic >... | reverse complement strand
AAACCAGTAAAAAGAAGTACTATACTGTTCTCCTTTACCATATCCAGGTAACTTTCCTTCATGCAAATTGACTTTTGACCCCTTACATCGAGTAGGATTCCTTTGCCAATAAACCTGTCCAGGGGATAATCACTTATCAATTGGTCGCTTTCCATTATGTGACTGGCAACATCTATATGGGTCCCCACATGCATCCCTGTTTCCAGCTTGGTGTCGTTATACATATCATTTTCAAGGAATCTGTTCTTATACAGCTTTAATTCATCATCTCCTGGATAAGAGCTAATACCCGCTTCTATTGTATAACTTAAATCAATAAGTCCAGCCATGAATCAGATCCTCCTTTTTTGATCCTAACCTCCTGTTGAATGGTACAGCAAAGTGGCTTCAATGATTAACTAAATTCTTAAATTCATCACAATTACGGTATGCTCCTTGTTCCCAAAGGACTGTTCTTTCCTTTCCACCTCCTGATAGCCGAGCTTTTTCCAGAAATTCATTCCCTTGATATTTTCCTCAATCACTCCAATTCTTAGGATTGATCCACCGTTTAAGGAAACATATTCCCTGATGTTGTCGTGTATGGCACTGCCTAAACTGATCCCTCTTCTATCTGGGTCTATGAGCAGCAATCCTATTATCCACTCACCTGGTACCTTGTAGTCCCTAACCATTTCAACAACACCTATGAGTAATTCATTCCCGTAGACTCCCAGGACCAATTTGTCCTCCATGTCCTTTCCAGGAGGCAGATCATTCAAGATATCATAGCCCGCATTGCTTGCTGGCATCCGCCCTTCAGTGAGAATAGCGAATTCATAGCATCTTTCACATAGGTCCTGTAAATCACCCTCATCATTAGCACCGAGTGATTTTATATAAAAAACTTCTCCATTCACGGTTATTCCCTTCATCTGCTTTCTCCATCAATTATCCACTTCAAGAAATTCCCTAACAAGCTCCTCAAAATCATCCGGGAACTCATGTCCCAGTTCATTCACCCATATTGACTTGACTGCGGCACCATTTCTGATCAACTCTCTTGACAGCAGCATGCTTGGTTCCAGACAGTCCAGGTCCCTTGTACCGCAAATTATCGTCACACTTATATCTTTTCCTATGATCTCTTTCACCAATGGGCCCAAGTTATTTTCAACTACGGGAATCCATGGTGACTGAAGTATAATCCCAGTACAGTCAATGTCCTCCTCAAGTATTGCACGCAAGATCACATTGCAGCCAGCCGAGAAGCCTCCTATAACTCTTTTCTTGTAGCTATTCCATTGCATCCTACTCAAACTCTGGCTCAGCTGTCCTGGTCCATCTCCATTGTCATCCCATCTGAATATTTCACAGGAGTCAATCTCCTTGGATTGCATGTACTCAACCTGGAGGCTGTCAACAGCAATTGATGACCATTCCTCCTTGCTGTGTGACATGTTTTGCTGGTTTCCATGAAGTGCCAGCAGTATGTTATTCTGTGTCTTCTTTTCCCAAGATACAATAGTTTCAGCTGTCTTTAGGGCCTCCTGGTATCTCTTGATTGAGATATCCTTGAGTTCTTTAAATCTGGATTTCTCCCTTAAGCTATCCAAATCCTCATCATCAAAAACCTCAGACCTGTACCAATAGCATTTTCCAATTATTGCCTCTTCCAGGTAACCCATTGCCTCCTCTGTCTTCCCATCCAGTGCTGCCAGACAGTAGAGAAAGTTGTAGTACTGGCCAGTGGGTTCTGGGATTTCCTTCTTATGTCCAAGTATAAAGTCATAGGCTTCCTTTACACCCTTTTCTTCCAATAACTCCAGGGTCTGATTCAACAGTTTATCCTCTTTCATGTGCCCTCCTTTTATTATCCATGCACTCCCAATGTACAGGTAATTATTTAGGTACAAGCGATGCCCCTTCTCTGCGTTACTAGTTTATCCCTTCATCTTCTTTCAATTTAGAGTATACCAAAAAATCCAGTCGGCAAGTTGTTTTTTTCTCATTTTTTGTCAATATTGCAGCATTTCTCATTGGCCCTCTTATGAACAATCCATCAAGGTGGTCCTACACCATGGGCACTTATACATACTGGCAGATAAAACACCAACCAGTAAAACGGGAACCTCCCAAACGAAGCTGGAGGTTCCCGTAATAAAATCTACTTTTTGCTATTTGTCATTGAAACTATGGCAACGATTACGACAACGATTACAGCACCAACAATAAGATAAAAAAGTAGTCCCCTACCTTCTTCGTCTGTTCCACCGTTGATGTCAATGTTAACGTCAAGGTCTGGTTCTTCTTCTCCATCACCATCTGAAGCATAGGCAACAAACTGATTCACTGTTACCACAAGTTCATCTTCTTCTGTCATCAAGCTTATTCCTGGCATTATAGCACTCATAAGCAAAGCCATTGCTACGACTAAAAACATTGTTTTTTTCACACAAAAAACCTCCTTTGATATTATGTATGTACACAACAAACCAAGAGGTTCTTACTTTTTTTAGTTACCCTCTATTTTATTAGATAATCAGGTATTTAACATCTTTTGAGTGTTCCACCTAATCAGGTGATGGATTAGTAAAGTGTATGCTACTCAAAATGAGTTTTCAAATTATATTGATAGAGTCCATTTAAATCTTATGAAATATTTGTGTTACAGAGTTTCCTTAGCTGAATTATCTTGTAAGTACATCCTCAAACTGTTAGAATCATTGTATTGTTTGGTTGTGTTTATTTCTAAATGCTCACACGAGGAGATGTATGGATTGTTAAGAGTAAAAAAATACATAGGTCTTAGGACCTTAAAGACGGCTTTTGGAGCAGGACTTGGCATATTCTTTGCCCATCTCTTGAACCTGAACTATGGTGTAAACACAGCCATAGTTGTTATTCTTAGTCTTCAGAATACAAAGAGGAAGTCATTGAACCTTGCAGGAGTCAGGATTCTCGCTTCAGTAATTGCCCTGTCACTTGCAAAGCTTGTTTTCACGATTTTTGGCTTTGGTCCCATTTCATTCTCAATTTATCTACTGCTGTTCATACCAATAGTGGTTAGGCTTAGGCTTAATGAAGGCCTTGTTCCAAGCTCGGTTCTTGTCAGCCATCTTCTTGCTTCAAACAGTGTGACCTTTGGTAGTTTAGCCAATGAATTTGCCCAAATGGTAATTGGCGCTTCCATTGCGCTTGTCCTCAACCTCTATATTCCAGGGCTTGAATCTCACCTAATCAATGACCTCGCCGCCATTAAGAGGATAAAGTACAGAATTCTTGAAAGCATGAGGACAGGTCTTATGGATGAGTATGAGTCAGCTGACTGGCTGGTGCTGTTGGAAGAGATGTCCCAGAGGATCGACTTGGCAACCGAAAGGGTTCTCAACGAGACTGGAGAGAACTTCAACCGTGGACTGGACTATCATCTAAGGTACCTTAAAATGGAGTCTGACCAGCTGGAATCCCTAAGATTCATGAACCGCTCAGTTCGGTCCCTCAGCAGGGGCTGCGAGCTTACCAGACTGGCAGCAGAGCTTTCAGGAAAGGCTCTCACCCAGCTAAAATCAATTAGGATGGACAGGGAGAAAATTCAGGAGATCAAAGGATCTTTGGAACTCCTGGCAAAGCCCACAGATCAATCCTCAATGGAGGAGTTTCAAGCACGTGCAGCTGCATTCCAGTATCTTGAGGATCTTGTACGGCTTCTGGATATCAGAACTGATTTTGTTGATTCGCTATCCTATTCCGACAGAAAGCTATTTCGGGAGATGCATTCAAAAATTCGGGAGATGGAAAATGCCGGCCTGGATCAACAATGAAGAAGGTACCTTTGGATTTCTCCATAAGGTACCCTTTTCATTATGACCTTAATATCTTCTCCATCTTCTTGCCCTTTGCAAGCTCATCAATGAGCTTATCCAGGTACCTGATTTCCTGCATGAGAGGCTCCTCAATTTCCTCAACCCTAACTCCACAGACCACTCCCTTAATCAACTCCCTTGAAGGGTTCAGCCTGGGTGCTTCATTGAAAAATCCCTCAAAATCTGTCTGCTTGGCAAGCTGGTCCTCCAGCTCCCTCTGGCTGTAGCCTGTAAGCCAATGGATAATCTGGTCCACTTCCTCCTTTGTGCGTCCCTTCTTTTCAGCCTTTGCAACATACATTGGATAGACCTTCGCAAAGCTCATCCTGTAGATTTTATGATCTGCCATGGTATCTCCTTTCGTAATCATGTGACTAAAATCTCTTCCTGTTTACAATTCCAGCAACCACAAACATCAATGCAACCGATAGAAGTATTATCCCAATGTATGCAAGTGACCTCTCCTGAAATGGGAGGTTTACATTCATTCCATAGAAGCTGGTTACAATAGCAGGTATTGCCAATGATATGGTCACTACTGTAAGGAACTTCATCACTATGTTCAGATTGTTTGATATGATGGATGCAAAAGCATCCATGGTGTTACTTAGTATGTTTGTATATATGTCAATAAGAGCTATGGCTTGTTTGTTCTCCACTATCAGCTCCTTGAGGTTATCCTCATTATCCTCATTCCTTTCAAGTAGTGTCTGAATAAGTAGATATCTTTCATTTTTCACCTTACTTACATAGGATGAGAATATCTTTTCCATAACTGTCTGGTTTGACCTTAGTGCAGTTGAGAAATACACAAGGCTGTGCTCCAGATTCAATAGCTTTATAAGCTCCTCGTTTTTCAGGAATTTGTTAATATAGTCCTCTATGATGGCAGATTTCTTTTCAATTTCCTTAAGGTACTTAAGGTACAGATTAACCATCCTTAGAAGAATCTTATATACCAGTGCAACACGGTTATTCATACCCTTTATTTCGTCTTCAGGCATGCCTTCGATAACCTCATTCTCCATTAGTGTCACAGTCAACAAGACCCTCTCGGTGAGAATAATCCCAAGTGGCAATGTGTTATAGGAATCAAACTTACCACTATCATCCTTGTAAGGTATATTCACCAGGATAAACAGCTGCCCGTTTCCCGCCTCAATTCTTGAGTTCTCGTCATTGTCCAAGGAAGCCTTAATATAGATGGGTTTAATGCCAAACCTCTCCACCAACGCCTGAGACTCCTCCTCAGTTGGATTTATGAGGTGGATCCATTGATTGCTGTCCTCGATGGTGTTGGCCTCCATTATTCCAGCATCGGTGATTGAATAGAGCTTTTGCATATTATCACTCCCGTAACTGCAACATTTATCCCAATTATTATATACCCCTCTAAAGCTCTAACTCCCATGCTATGACATAGAATCAAATGAACTCTCCCAATCTATAGAATCTTTGAACGGATCTTTCCATATACAATCTCAGCTACTGAAGTTGGTACTCCATATTCCTTTCCAAGTCTTATGATTGTCCCTCCAATAAGGTCTCCCTCGTCCTTTCCCCTTCCACTCTCAATGTCCCTTTGGTATGAGGTTCTGGTTTCATAGGGGTAGAACTGGGCATTTCCAAGATAGGTTTCTATCAAGGAATCCTTCACAGGAATGCCTTTGGCCTTTGCCAGATCAACAACCTCTTCCATGATGCTCCTGATCAGACCTTTGTGTTCCTGATCCTCCATCACCTCTCCAAATGACTTCCCTGAGTATGCAGTCACCAGGGCAAAGGGTGAAAACATGATGAATTTTTCCCAGATTGTTGTTTCCGGTCTCCTTTCCCATCTGTAGGGGATTTCGGATTCATTCAGGATTTCCAGAAGCTCACTGGGATAATAACTCTCGAATTGTGGATCTTTTCCAAACACCAATAATGTCGTGCCACCCTTGTGAACCACTTTCCCTGGTCCATTTACAGATGAAGTTACAAAGATGCATGAAGGAAGGACTATCCCTTTATCAAGCCATTCCTTGATTCTCTCGTATATGTCCACACCGTTTAAAGGTGCTATGATAACAGTGTTCTCATTTGAAATCTTATTGATGTCTTTAACTGCATCCATCAGGTCATAGCCCTTGACGGTCAGGAAAACATAGTCCATAATAGGTAGATCATCTACATTATCCACCACTTTGGTGGGATGGCATTTAATCTCTCCCTTTGATGGGGTGGCAAGGGTAAGTCCATTTTTGTCTATTGCCATCAGATGCTTCCCTCTGGCTATGAAATATACCTCAAGCTTGTCACTTGAAGCATTTGCAAGCATTCCTCCCAGGTATCCTCCAACTCCTCCAATTCCATATACACAAATTTTCCTCTTATTCATTTGCTTTTAACCTCCATTCACTGGCTGTAGAAAAAGGTCTCATTCCGATGCTATAGTAAAACTGCTGGGATGAACCCACCAAGACCTTCTTGGCTCCCAGGTCTCCAACCCTTTTTATGCCTTCAAGTACCGCAGCCTTACCCAATCCCATCCTCCTGTAGTCAGGGTCTGTTGCCACTGGCTCTATTACTGCAAAGTCACTCCTTTTGTCATACCACATCCCACAGTAGGAAGTAAAGTTTCCATCAGGTGCAACCACTGCAATCTTAAGGCTTAGGTCAACATTGTCTCTCTTCATTTGAAGATTTCCAGCCAACTCATTTTCTTTCGTGAATTTGAACTCACCCTCCCCATCAAGCTCATGGTTAAAGCCCTTCCAGAGGACACGGTAATACTGATACAGGTCGTAAGTGTCCTGGATTGTAGTGATCCTGAATCCTTCGGGAAGACTAAATTCTGTCGATGTTTTTCCAATGTAAAATGTTGCATCGGATTCCTTGTCCTCAGTGGCTACAAATCCAAGTTCAGCTGCAATATCCTGAAAATTTGTATCAGAATCCGGAATGACAACCCCAAATTTGTCCCCATCTGCCAGGTGCTCCTTTGAATAAAGCAGCATTTCATTCTTTAGCTGATCATATTCTGGGTTTGTAAGGCAGAATGCAGTTCCAAGTCGTAGGTCAAAGGTTGCAATCCCCACAATGTCGTCTTCATTCTCCCATATGCCAATTCTACCCACTGCATCCCTGTCAAGATAGTCGTGGGTTATCATCCAGTCCCACCTGGCGTATGTAAAATTTGTTGATCCAAGCTGTAACAAGAATTCCCTTACCTTACGGTAGTCCTCTGTAATGCCTGCTTCCTTTGTATAATTCCTGAATCTTATTGTCATGGGTTGCCTCCTGAAAAATGTATTATTTGTACCCTTCCAAAATGAGTCAGTAGAACCGTCCCCAATGACTCACTATTGTTACATCTCCTAATTAACAGTATAATGAATTGAAGGGAGGTTTGTAAAATGGAAAATTATTTCTTTGAAGCTTTTGAGGTCATGGATAGACTTGCACCAGGAAGCGAAGCATCTACGCTTAAGGCAATTTCCATGTATAAGGGTCCAAAGGAAGCTACGGATATTTTGGACATTGGCTGTGGCAATGGTATTCATACTATGCTATTGGCCAAGGAGTTCCCCAAGGCAAAGATAATAGCAATAGACAATCACCAGAAATTTATTGAAAACCTAAACGATACAATGGAAAAGAATGGATTATCCCAGAGGGTGACTGGAAAGTGCCTCTCTATGTTTGATATGGATTTTGATGAGAAGTCATTTGATCTTATCTGGTCCGAGGGAGCAATATACATAGCGGGATTTGAAAGGGGTCTTAAAGAATGGAAAAGACTGCTTAAGGAAAATGGATATCTAATATGCAGTGAGGTCAGTTGGCTTGTGGATAACCCCTCTGAAGAAATAGCCGCATTTTGGGATGAAGAGTATCCACAGATTGATAAAGTCGAAAACAAGATTAAGCAGATTGAAGCAGCTGGGTATACCTATCAAGGTCATTTTGTCACACCAAGTACCGATTGGACTGATAACTACTACAACCCACTCCAGGCTAACCTAGACAAAATGCTCCAAAAATACCCTGATAATGACATGGCTAAACAGGTTATAGCTATGCTTCAACATGAGATCGACCTGTATCGCAAATATGGTGATGAATACAGCTACGTTTTCTACATTATGTCAAAGTAACTTAGCTAGACCCAATATATATGATAAAATTCTTTGCAGAAACCACACTTGCTCAAGTGTGGTTTTAGTATTATTGTATCTTTTACAAAATGAGTCACTAGAACCGTCCCCACTGACTCATTTGTGATACGGTTCGTTTCTCATTATCCTAAAAGCCCTGTAAATCTGTTCCATTAGGATCATCCTCATCAGCTGGTGAGGAAATGTCATCTTAGAGAATGACAGCTTAAGATTGGCCCTTTTCAGGACCTCCTTGGACAATCCGAGGGATCCACCTATCACAAAAATAATATGGGAATTTCCTTCAACCATTATGTCGCCTAGCTTTTCCGACAGGGCTTCTGATGACAGCTGCTTGCCCTCAATTGCCAGTGCCACTACATACGCTCCAGAAGGAATCTTCGAAAGGATCTTCTCACCCTCCCTATCCTTGATCATTTCCATTTCCTTGTGGGACAGGTTTTCAGGAGCCTTCTCATCATCCACCTCAATTATTCCTAGGCTGCAGTATCTTGAAAGCCTCTTTGAGTATTCCTTTATCCCCTCGTTCAAATACTTTTCTTTGATCTTTCCAACTGCTACAACATCAATGTTCATTTCTGCCTCCAATACTTCATACTAATCCCTTATACCAGCATTTATATACCTTTATAATAGCATAATTTCATCATTTTTAGGCGAAAAATAAGCCCCCCGGTAGGAAGGCTGTCAATAAATTCTGTTTTGTTTTATCAAATAAGACTTCTGACTACCTCAAGAGCCTTGTCATAGTCAGGGTGGTTTGAATTCTCGGATACATACTCAACATGCTTGACCACATTATCTCTATCCAGAACAACTATTCCTCTGGAAAGAAGTCTCAGCTCCTCGATTTCAAAGCCGTACTTTGTTCCAAAGTCAAGGTCTCTGTAATCTGAAAGGGTTATCACTTTGTCAATGTCATTTGCGCTGCAAAATCTCTTTTGTGCGAATGGGAGATCCACTGAAATTGTTATTATAACAACATCATCAAGCTTGGTTGCCTCTTCGTTGAATCTTATTGTCTGAGTTTCGCACACCCCTGTATCAAGAGAGGTTACCACAGATATGACCTTTACCTTGTCTCCTGCATCACTTAGGCTGTAGGGACTCATGTCGCCCTTGAGAGCAGTAAAGTCAGGGGCCTTGTCTCCTACCTTTACCTCCGTACCGATCAGTGTCATTGGTTTTCCACCCACTGTCAGGGTGTCAGTTCTTCTACTCATTGTATCTATCTCCTTTACTAAATCATCATATTAGCTTCCAAAAGGAAGCCTGTTGAATAGATACCCGTAAATTTGTTCCTTATTCACACTTTGCCTCTTCCTCCATGCACTGCCTTACCTTTTCCATCAGGTGGAAGTTGGTGAAATCATAGCTTAGGGGAGTAAGGGTCGCATAGCCTTCACTTAGGTAGTACCTGTCGGTGTTCTCCTTCAGTTCTGCATCCTTCCTGCCCATTACCTTTAGGGTCCTTTCACCGCTCCCATTCTTTTCAGCAAGGTAATAGTCATATATTGGTCCTCCAATCTTGCAGACCTTGATTGGCTTGGTTTCATCATTCAGGTCATAGGGAGTATTAAGGTTAAGTACTATAGGCATGGTCATTTTTTCGGTGTTCATCTTATCCAGAACCTGAAGTGCATATTTTGCAGCTATTTCATAGTTAAGCCCGTTCTTTGTCCACTCAGCAGACACTGCCACACTTGGGACTCCATAAAGATTCCCTTCAATGGCAGCTGATACTGTTCCAGAGTAAAGAATGTCCATTCCTGAGTTAAGGCCCATGTTTATACCTGAAAATACAATATCTATCTTGTCATCTGCAAGCTCCTCCATTCCAACGCGGACACAGTCAGCTGGCGTACCTGAAATGCTGTATGCTGGAGATTTAATTCCCTCAAGCTCCACCTCCTTGATCACTATTGGCTTGTGTAAGGTGATTGCATGGCTTTGTGCACTTCTTTGGGTCTCAGGTGCCACAATTATTACATCGTGCTCCTTTTCAAGGGCCTTTGCCAGGGTGTGTATCCCCTCTGCCATTATTCCATCATCATTAGCTAGCAATATCTTCATCTTATCCTCCTAGAATTCCTTGAATCTCACGGTCACTTTTCTTGTTGTTCCGTCCCTGTTTATGGTAAGTTCGGCACTTTCACCGATCCTATAGTTGTAGAGTATCTTTCTCAGGTTTGACATGCTGGTTACCTTCTCATCGTCCACATATGTTATTACATCAAGAGGCCTCAGCCCTGCCTCATCCGCTGGAGAGCCCGGCAAGATCTCTATTGCCACAACTCCGTAATCTGCAGGCAGGTCCGTATCCATCTGCACCTCATATATTTCAACCTCACTGCCTGTAAAGCCTATATAGACATTCTTAAAGCTTCCTTCCCTGACAATTTCCTCAATCACTGGCTTGACGAGGTTTATGGGGATTGAAAATCCCAGTCCCTCTCCAGTCTGAATCTTGGCTGTATTGATCCCGATTACTTGTCCTGTGGAGTTAAGCAAAGGTCCACCACTGTTTCCTGGATTTATTGATGCATCTGTCTGGATCAGATCCTCCATTACGTTGTACTGGTTAATCTGAACCGACCTGTGAAGGCCGCTAATTACTCCAGATGTCACGGTTCTTTGGAAGTCAAGCCCCAATGGGTTTCCTATGGCCACAGCCAGCTCGCCAACCCTTATTTCATCTGAGTCTCCAAGCTCAGCCACATGAAGATTTGTTGCATTCACCTTTACTACAGCAAGGTCCAAAGTGGCATCATACCACAATACCCTTCCCTGTACCTTGTCCCCATTTTCAAAGAGAACCTGAATCTCCTGGGCATTCCCGTCTCCGATTACATGGGAGTTTGTAAGGATATATCCGTCGCTGTTTACAACAACTCCCGATCCCACCCCTTCAACTGGTCTGGACCAGAAAAAGTCCCTTTCTATGGATACGGTTGTTATTCCAACAACCGAGCTTACAGCCTTGGTGGCCACTGCTGCCACTACATTGATTTCCTCCACCGGATTGATTGTTACAGTATTCATCATTGATGGCTGACCCTCTGTGTATATTTCAGGTGTGGGAATAATTCTGCCATAGAGATAAGTGGGAGCAACATATGCAGTAACAAGCCCCCCAATCATTCCAGCAATAAGGGCTACCAGTACATACGAAAATATACCTCTCCTTTTGGGCGGCTTGTAATAGCTTCCGTAATTGAAGTCATTCATCATATTTCCTCCTCATTAAAGGCTATATATTCCACTTATACCATCTCTGTTGGTCATGTTTAATCTAAGGTCATTGTCCACGTCAAATCCCTGGCTTAATAGTCCATTCCTAACGGTGGAATATGCAATCTCCGGCTCGTTGTTGTCCTGACTAAGATGTGCAAGAAGCACTATCTCATTTTCTCCCCTCAAAACCTCAGACAACACATCAGCTGCATCATCATTTGAAAGGTGACCCTTTAGGCTCATTATCCTCTTCTTAAGCATCATGGGATAGCTTCCCTCCATGAGCATCTTAACATCGTGGTTTGATTCCATAAAGTAGAAGTGAGAATTGCTTATCCTTTTCTTTATACCCTCATTAATATAGCCTGTATCTGTAACAAAGCTTAACTTGGTCTTATTGTTGAATATAATATAGCCCACTGGCTCACTGGCATCGTGGGAAACGTTAAAGGGATGGATCAGGACATCCTTCAGCTCAATATTCCTGTTTGTCGTAAACACCTTTGTGTTGTGAGTCTTTACATTCTTTATAGTTGACTCCATACCTTTCCAGGTATTCTCATTGGCGTATACGGGAATGTCATAGCGTCTTGACAGCACGCCCACTCCCTTTGAATGGTCGATGTGCTCATGGGTCACAAGGATTGCATCAAGGCTTCTGGGATCCACCTGTATTTCACCTAGGAGCTGTTCAATTCTCTTTCCTGAAAATCCCGCATCTATTATTATCCTTGTATTTTCTGTTTCAATATATTGGCAGTTCCCGCTGCTTCCGCTTGATAGGGAGCAAACCTTAACAGTCATTTATAAAAACCTCCTCTGTTATGATTCTTTAATTATATAGTAACATGCAAAAAAAAAGAAGGATAACCCTTCCTTTTTTTCACTATTCCAGATCTAGTATTACCTTGTACCCATCCTTGAACTGGACTCTCCAGGCTGGAACGGCCCTACCTTCCTTGGCCTGCTGGTAATCATCCAGATATTCCTGCTTTTCTGGGTCGAAATAATAGCATAGGGTAATATCTGTTATTGTCTTGTTGCTGGCATCCCCCATGCTAAGAAGCTCCAGGATCGCCTTTGGTGCCGGTACGATCTTGTAGTCTGTCTGCTCAATTTCCTTGGTGTTTAGCCAGGTTCTTTCCATTCTAACAATATTACCATTCTCTATCCTGAATAAAGTGTAGCTAAGCTCGATATATGAGTCCTGGAATGTTTTGGTAAAGTCAAGATAATAACCGGTCTCAGTCTCTCTCCAATAGGAAAGTCCCATATCTTGGGTTTCATATCCTCTCTCCTGAAGAAATCCCAATGCAAGGTCAACTGCCTGTTCAATATCCTCTATGGAATTCACTGCTTCTTCACCTGAATTTTCATATATCATAAGCTTTTCATTTATGACGGTAACTTCTTCTTTTCCGTTGTCTATCTCCACAACTGCTCCTTCAGACCTGTTTATGGTTCCTTCCGAACCGAAAAAGCTCTCATTTATTCTACCAGGCTGCATGATTTCATACTCAACGGTCAAATTATAAAGCTGCTGGGTTTTTGTGGGTATCTCAGTTTGGAGAACAATTCCATTTCTCCCAAGGAGATCCTCTGTTTCCTGGATGAATTCAGGGTCAAGGACAGCATTTCCAGTGTCCTGTGCACCATACAGAAAGTATGCCAGAAAAATATTTGTCACTAGAAGAGCAACTATAAGTATTGTTTTAGCTTTGGACCAATCCATCCATCATTCTCCTATCTCTCATACACCAACATTCCCGTATATGCATTGAAGGCATATACCCTTCCGTGTGTCCTTATTAGCCACACACCAATCAATCTCTCCTCCTGATCCTTAAGACCAGGATCGTAGTAGGATATTGTTATGTCTTCAACTGAAGCCAATACCCTTTGAACCACCTGGTCACCAAGCTGTTCCTTTGTTTCACCTGTGTGTTGAAGGTACTCGCTTTCCAGGAAAAGGTAATTCTGGTCTATTACATCAAAGGATGACAATATCTGTCTGCTGTCCTGAAGGCTTGCTATGTTAAGGTCCATCTCTCCTCTGAAAAGCTGTCTGTAGCTTCTGACCTGATTGTTGAACACCTCAATTTGCACATATTCCCGGACCTCCCTGTTTCCAAGAAGTACGGGTATCCCCCTTACCCTGTATCTGAAGGTCAGGCTGTATCCAAGGCTGCCCTCTGATTCAATCTCATCAATTCCAGCCAGGTACATACCCTTTGCTGAGTATGCTTTCTGGGATATGAACTCTGATGCTGTTGAAAGGCTCAGATACAGGTTCCTTTCAAGGATGGTATCCTCAAGGGAGTGAAAATACTCCACCGTCCCATTCATATTGAACTTCAATACCTTGTTGTTATAGATGTAAATTGTAGACCCATTGCTTTCAACGATTTGTCTGATGTAGTCAATATCCCTCTCCAGGAACCTTTCCGCCAATATACCCATTTCCCTTGTTGTCATCTGAGCAACATCATTGCTCACATATACAACAGGCAATCTGTGTCTGATCTCATAGGGAACATAGATATCCCCCACATCTGTTGGAAATATTTCAGAAAGTGAGTAATAGTAGTCAAAGTCAGCGCTATCCTCAAATTCCACAATTTCAGAAATTACATTATCTACATTGACTCCCGACTCGTGGACAAAAACATCCCTCTCGCCATCTGAAAAAACAAAAAAAGGATCCCCGCTACCTTTGACTATGGAGATTTTATCCACATAAGGTATGGTATCCACTATGTCGTTTGGTTCGTTAACATCCCAGGCCTTCGCCAGTATATATGTGCTCATGCTTTCGGGGAAGTAGAAAACCACTGCCATTTCTCCCGTTTGTCCAGGTCTGTACCCTGATTCGGATTCCTCTGTCCTGATGGTGTCTGAGCTCAGCAGCCTTGCAAGTGACTCCTTTGAAGTATCCCATATTCCGTACTTGTTTGCATCGTAAACCAAGGTATAATTGTTCCCACCTAAACCTACAAGGTATTTGTTGGGAGCAATCATATCAGAGAGTAAGTAGGATGAAGAGTAGGATATTTCAGGTGTGAAAAAACTAGTCACTCTTTCAGGAAACTGCATCCACAGCTGTTGTGTCATTGCCACACTTGTTCCCACCAAAAGAAAAAGGAGAATGGTCTTAAATTTTTCCTTCATTCAAACCTCTCCTCTTGATATTCTATCTTATTAGCGGCATCCTTATCCCGCCTGACTCCCTTTCATATGGAAGTCGAATCTCGGTTCTTGTAACATCGTATTTGTAAACTATGAATTCCTTGTCTTCAACTCCATCCACTCCGAAGTCTATTACGACCTTGTTAATACCTCTTACAAGATCCATCTGCTTCTGGAAAAATCCCAAATTGCCTGAAGTTACGCTTTCACTTTTAATCAATATATAATCTCCAGGGGATGGTAATCTGTCCAGGTTGAAGCTTCTTCTTGTCAAGTCAGTTGTTCCGTAAAGCTCAACGGTTATTTCTGTTCCTGACGGTGCTCGCCCATTAATAAGAACAACTCTTTCGCTTGAAGAATAGATTGATCTTTCAGGCTTTATAACTTCGTAATCAGCTCTGGTTGTGATTGCATTGCCTGTTGTAACATTGGATGCATGCGCAAAGCTTGCAAAACCAAGAACTGCCATTATTATCATCAAACTGGCCAAAGTTCTTTTGAACATACCCTTACCCCCTTTATCCGCATATTCTATCATTTGAATTATACCCCTGCAATGTTACAATCATATTACAGCAGAGTTAAAATACTATTACATCACCGGCAACGTGATATTAACAACTGTTCCCTTGTTCTTTTTGCTGGTGATTTCTATGGTGCCTTCATGGGCCTCAATAATCTCCTTGGCTATGGAAAGACCAAGACCTGTACCGCCCATATCCCTGCTTCTTCCCTTTTCAACCCTATAGAATCTTTCAAATATCCTTCCCACATCCTCCTCGGGAATTCCTATTCCATTGTCAGATATGCTAACATCTATGAATCTATCACGTTTTTTTGCATTTACCCTTATTATCCCGTTATTTTCAGTGTATTTTATTGCATTGGAGAGGATATTGAGAATAACCTGTTCCATTCCATCTCTATCCGCCTTTATCATAGGTAGTTCAGGCTGAATGTAGGATTCTACTCTTTGGTTTTTTTCATGGGCCAGAAGTTGAAGCTTTCCTATGGAGTCAAGCAGCATGTCTCCAATGGAGATATTCTCCCTGTTCCACTTGGTCTTCTGGTAATCAATATTTGACAGTTGAAGAAGATCTCTTACAAGCCTTCCCATCCTGTCACACTCCCTGTCAATAACGGACAGAAACCTCTGCTGTGTGTCCTGGTCCACGTCATTTGTCATCAATGTCTCAGCATAGCTCTTTATTGTGGTGATTGGAGTCTTCAATTCATGGGATACATTGGCCACAAATTCCTTTCTCATATTATCGAGCCTGTGCTCCTGGGTAATGTCCTGCAGCACCATTATAACCCCTGCTATATGGTCCCTTTCATTTTTGTATGGGGCATACTTCACCTTGTAGACACCTTCATCCTTCTGGAAGGTTGTTTCTCCGTTCAAGGTTTCCGGATCAGTATAATCTATATTTTCCATTCCAAGCTTTTTCAGGTCGAACCTTCCAGCAGTTTCAACAAATTCATCATCTATTTCCATCAGCTTTTGCCCTATTGGGTTCGCATGGATTATATTGCCGTTTTTATCGACCGCTATTACACCCTCTGCCATATAGCTGAATATTGTATCCAGTTTGCTCCTTTCAAGGTCCATCTCCTCGATTGTATCCTTCAGCTTAAGTGTAAGGTGATTGAACATTCCTGCGAGCTGGCCAATCTCATCATCCGATTTTACCTCGACAAACTGGTCGAAGTCTCCCAGGGCCATCTCCTCCGCCTTTTTTGTAACATCCCTGATTGGTCCAGTGATGCTGCTGGCAATGAAGAACCCCAGTACAATTGTTATTCCCAGTGCTATCAAAGTTGCATTTGTAAGTATGGCTCTTGAATCATCAATGGTTCTCTGGACATTTGAAAGGTCAGATGTCATGTAAAGAATTCCGTTGATTTTTCCCACACTGGAAAATACGGGAGCTGCAAAATGCATGAACTCATTTCCCGCCACATCATCCATTATGACAGACTGGGCCCTTTCTCCATGGAATGCACGTCCTATTATGCTGGGGTCGGTGTACCTATAGGATAGGGCATTATTACCAACTATGGACTCATATTGCTTGTTGGTGGTGGCCAGTATTTTGGGCACATCCTCATCGTAGATTACATATAATGTCTCACCGGTTCCAAGCCTCCAGTCGTTCAGCGTTCCCTGGATTCCCTCCCTGTTTTCTGTCCAGTTCCCTGTTGCTATATAGCTAGATGTGGACATTATGGTTTCTATCTGCTGCTCCATTGAAGATCTGGCTGTTTCAAGCTGCTGATCCTCCATTCTGTTCACTATGAAAATACCTATTATAACCATGGCAATAAAAACCAGAAGGAAATACACCACGATAAATTTCCACCTGATGCTGGAAAACATATCAGACCCTCCTGAAATAGTATCCAACGCCTCGTTTGGTCAGTATATACTTGAACTCACCTGAGTCGTCTTCAATTTTTTCTCTTAACCTTCGCACTGTAACATCCACCGTTCTGATGTCTCCGTAGTATTCATAGCCCCACACCTTCTCAAGAAGCTGCTCTCTTGTAAATACCTGTTCTGCACTTAGGGCAAGAAACTTCAGGAGCTCGAACTCCCTCAAGGTAAGGTCCACCACGGCGCCCTTTTTTCTTACCTCGTATTTTGTAAAGTCTATCTCCAGGTCTTCGGAGGTTATCTCAGCCGCTCCGTTTCCTGATGACAGGTCATAATCAAGTCTTCTTATGTTTGCCTTGACCCTTGCCACCAGTTCCCTCATGCTAAATGGCTTTACCATGTAATCATCCGCACCAAGTTCAAGACCAAGGACCTTATCCACCTCTTCCTCCTTTGCAGTCAGAACTATGACCGGGAATCTGAATGTTGGCCTTATTTCCTTCAATACCTGAAAGCCATCCTTCTTGGGCATCATTATATCCAAAATGAGAAGATCAGGTTGAGTAAGCTTAATTTTCTCCAGACCCTCTTCCCCGTCATATGCAACTGTAACCTGGAAGCCTTCCTTTTCCAGATTGAATTTAATTATATCCCCTATAGCTTTTTCATCATCGACCACAAGTATCTTGTTGTTCACATGAATCACACCTTTTTTTCTTTTATTTAACTAAATTATCTCCTAATCAATGAAATAAGTCAATTGCTTTGAGATATTGTGTTTCTTTTAGGTTTATCTTGATTTATGTCTGGATGAGTACTATAATCATTCCAGCAAAATGGAGTCGCTAATATGTGATAATCATCATCACGGCCTGGCCCGGTTATCACCTTCGTTGAAGAGGCAAGACTTTTGTTCATTTAACAATGGACGAAAGTCTTTGTAATTTTTTGGGTATATACTTACTGTCATAGTGAAAGGAAAGAAGGGATAGCATGGAATGGTACCAAAGGAATCCTCAGGAGTTGGCTGAAGACCTGAAGGTTAATTTATCTGCTGGAATATCCACAGAGGAAGCTACTAAAAGATTGGACGAACATGGTCAAAATGAACTTTCGGAAGAGCAGGGAAAGAGCCTGATGTCTAAGATCATCGCTCAGTTTTCTGATTTTTTGATACTTATACTTATGTCAGCGGCACTTATATCTGTTTTTGTTGGTGAAACAAAGGATGCCATAGTAATATTGTCAATTGTTATAGTAAACGCAATGCTTGGGCTGTATCAGGAAGGCAAGGCGGAAAAGGCCTTGGAGTCCCTCAAAAAGATGGCCTCTCCAACAGCAAAGGTACTTAGGGATGGAAAAACTCAAGAAATTTCTGCATCGCTGCTTGTACCAGGAGATGTTGTGATTCTTGAAACAGGTGACATAATCCCGGCGGACTTGAGGCTGATTGAAAGCTCAAACCTAAAGGTTGAGGAGGCGTCACTTACCGGGGAATCCGTCCCCTCAGAGAAAAAGGCTTCCTTTGAGCTCACTGAGGAGACTCCTCTTGGAGACAGACGAAACATGGCCTACATGAGCACCATTGTAACCTATGGTCGCGGCCAGGGAGTTGTGGTGGAAACAGGGGCGTCCACAGAGATTGGAAAGATTGCAACAATGATCCAATCAATAGACGAAGAGAGCACTCCTCTTCAGAAAAAGCTGAACCAGCTTGGAAAGATCCTTGGGATAACTGTAATTATTGTTTGTATAGCAGTATTTGGCATTGGAATGATTCAGGGCAGGGATCTTCTTGAGATGTTCATGATTGCAATAAGCTTGGCTGTTGCTGCAATTCCAGAGGGACTGCCTGCAATTGTTACAATTGTACTTGCCATCGGCATGAACAAGATGGTTGAAAGAAACGCGATTGTGAAAAAGCTTCTTGCTGTTGAAACCTTAGGGGCAACCTCAGTGATATGTACAGATAAGACTGGTACCCTTACGCAAAATGAGATGACTGTCGTAAAGCTGTTCACAAACGACAGGATTGTGGATGTTGAGGGAAGGGGCTACGAGCCAGAAGGAAGATTTCTCGTTGATGACAGGGAAATAAAGGTTGAGGAACTGAAGGGTCTGAACCTTCTTCTTACAATTTCAGCTCTTGTAAACGATGCCAAACTGGAGGAAAAGGATGACCTGTTCAAAATTCTTGGAGACCCGACTGAAGGAGCACTTCTTACCCTTGCAGAAAAGGGAGGTATCCGCTCCAAGACAATAAATGGAAAGTATCCCAGGATAAAGGAGATCCCCTTTGACTCCGAAAGGAAGATGATGACCACCTTTCATGAAATGGCCGGGAAGGATGAAATAGTTTCCTTTACCAAGGGAGCTCCAGATATCATCATAAACAGATGCAACAAAATCCTTCTTGATGGAGATGTGATAAAGCTCACCGATGATGTCAGGGAGAGACTCCAAGATCAGAACTCTGCTTTTTCCAGGGATGCACTTAGGGTTCTGGCTTTGGCCTTCAGGGAGTATCAGAAGGTTCCAGAAGAGCCTTCCACTGAAGAACATGAAAAGGATATGATATTTGTAGGTCTGACAGGGATGATTGACCCACCAAGGCCAGAGGCAAGAGATGCGATTGCAAAATGCAAGAATGCAGGCATCAATACCATTATGATAACAGGAGACTACAGAGAAACTGCATTTGCCATAGCCAAGGATCTGGGTCTTGCTGAAAAGGAAGAACAGGCAATAATGGGCAGCAAGATAGATTCCATCTCTGACCAGGAATTAAGGGAAGTTGTTAAGGAAACCAAGGTATTTGCAAGAGTTTCACCGGAGCATAAGGTAAGGATTGTAACGGCTTTAAGGGCAAATGGTGATATCGCCGCAATGACCGGAGACGGAGTCAACGATGCAATGGCCATCAAAAAGGCTGACATTGGAATAGCTATGGGAATCACAGGTACTGACGTTGCCAAGAACACTGCGGACATGATACTGACAGACGATAACTTTGCCAGCATAGTTGCTGCAGTTGAAGAGGGTAGAATTATATTCTCAAATATCAAGAAATTTGTATATTTCCTTCTGTCATGTAACATCGGAGAAATTCTGCTGGTGTTTATCAGTATCCTGCTGAATCTGCCGGTCCCCTTGCTTGCTATTCAACTCCTATGGCTAAACCTTGTTACAGACAGCTTTCCTGCATTGGCCCTTGGGGTTGAAAAGGGTGAGCCGGATATAATGAACAAGCCGCCACGGGATCCAAAGGAAGCAATTCTTGACAAGAGAATGCTCTTGGGGGTGTCCTTCCAGAGCCTTGCAGTTGCTGGGGCTTCTCTGGCAGCCTACTTGATCTCTCTTAATGTGTATGGAGTGGAAAACATTGTAGAGGTAAGAACTATAACCTTTACAACCCTGATACTTTCAGAACTGCTAAGGGCATATTCCAGCAGATCACAGAACTACACCCTGTTTAAAATAGGGTTGTTCTCTAACAGAAAGATGCTGTTTGCCACAGCAGGGGCCTTCCTGCTGCTGATGGCTGTCCTGTATTTACCATTTATGAACAACATTTTCTACACCTTCCCACTTGATGGTGGGGATTGGAAAATCGTTCTCAGCTTTGCATTCATTCCCCTGATAGTTGGAGAGCTATCCAAGATAGTGTTTCCTCTAATCTTGAAGGAGGAGTAGCTTAAAATCACAAACCCGGATCATATCAATTGATCCGGGCTTTTTGTTTGATTATTTATACATGTCAAGAGCTGCTTGAAGAGCCTCTCCTTTGTTGACCTTAACTCCTTTTCGGATTAGCATTGCCTCCATGGCCGAAAGGACTCTCAAAACATTTTCCTTCCTGCAGCTGTATCCCATTGTTCCAATTCTCCATATCTTTCCTGTCAATGGTCCGAATGCTGATGCAACCTCAACTCCAAAGTGATTGATCATATCCAGTTTTACTTCAGATTCAACAACCCCTTCAGGTACTTCAACACAGGTTACTGTTGGAACCTTGTCAAACTCCTGGCCGAATATTTTAAGACCCATTGCTTCAAGTCCAGCAACCAATGCCTTCTCATGAAGTTTATGTCTTTCAATTCTAGCTTCAAGACCTTCCTCCTTGATGATCCTTAATCCTTCTCTTACTGCATATAGCATCGAAGTTGCTTCTGTATGGTGATTAAGTCTTTTTGGTGACCAATACTCCTGAATCTGACTCAAATCCAGATAATTTGTCGAAATCATCCTATCGTTACGAGCTTCCTTATCAAGGCCCTGTTCAACCTTTCTTCTCTCTGCAAGAATCTGTTCCACCCTTTCGTTGTAGGTCAATGGCGCTAAACCTGTTGGTACTGAGAGACACTTCTGAGTTCCAGAAACCACTGCATCAACTTTCCACTCATCTGTCTTGAATTCTGTACCTGTGAGAGTAGCCACAGCATCAACAACCAAGAGTATATCCTTGTCTCTGCAGTAGTGTCCTAACTCTTTCAGTGGCTGCATCCTACCGGTTGAAGTCTCTCCATGTACTATGGCTACAACCTTCGGTTCAAATTCATCAATTTCCTTTTTGAGTTCCTCAAATGAGTAAGTGGTTCCCCACTCAATCTCTGTGGTGTGTACGTTTCCACCTGCCCTCTTGGCAATTTCAGATAGAAGATGGCCAAATCTACCGAATATTGGGACATAAACCTTATCTCCCTTTTCAACTATTCCAGATAGTACAGCTTCAATTCCCGCTCTTGCAGTTCCATCCACTACAAAGGCTTGTCTATTTTCCGTTTGGAAGGCGTATCTCAATAAGTCTTGAACCTCGTCCATTATATGAAGAAATGCAGGGTCATACTGCCCCAGTATTGGAGAACTCATCGCTCTAAGTACTCTTGGCTCCGCCTCAACCGGACCTGGTGTCATTATAGTTCTTTGTGGTATTACTAGTTCCTTGTACATAAAATACCTCCTTAATAATTTAACTATCCCATATTACTATTTTCCTACATTTTCTCTTATATTTAACTATCAAATAGTGATAAAGAATATATGTTTTTATGGTATTTTATGATAATAACACCATCTTTCAAATTATTAAGAGGAAAGATGGTGTTATTTACAAGTAATTAAACTACTACCAGAGTCTAATCAATTGGATTCAAGGTCGCTATCATTTTCAAATACTATTTTACCATCAAGTATGGTGCAAAGAACCCCTATCCCTTTAATTTCTTCATTGTCTATGGTCTTCAAGTTTTTATTCAAGATTGCAATATCAGCTAATTTACCTGTTTCGATGGAACCTTTTAGATTATGTTCTTCAGTCAAATAAGCCCCATTTATTGTCATCATTCTTAAACCTTCCTCTACTGTTACACTTTCCTTGGTACCTAACTGATATCCTTTTATTCCCTTCCTCGTAACAATTGAATATAGGTTTACAAATGGATTCAGATCTGCACAAGGCATGTCCGTACTTAATGCCACTGTTACTCCAGAATTCAGATATGTTTTGGTA
>Ga0334894_1001267_pt1 | contig 22315 bp, 17 predicted proteins | sample GraSluR3_MG_6_FD_207225 | JGI IMG/M metagenome (GOLD analysis project Ga0334894, IMG submission 207225) | Sludge microbial communities from methane-producing bioreactor in Wageningen University, Netherlands - Granular Sludge_12_05 R3 | ecosystem: Engineered > Bioreactor > Anaerobic >... | reverse complement strand
TTGATAAGTTTGGAATGGAAATTCTGAGGCATTGTGCGGATTATATCGATATGATGGGTGATGTGGATGAGCTTATTTATGATAAAATGTATTTGCCGTTTCTTCTGGATTTTCTGATCTATGAACACATGGTGGACGGTAAAAAGATCTATCAGCTATTTAGGGACAATAATATGATCAGCCAATTGGAGGCTGAAATACTTGATAGCTACGACAACTCCTACCTTTCACTGTTCAGGGTAGTAAACAAGTCAGAGAGCAAAAACCTGATCTTCCTCAGGGACCTTCTGGAGGACCGGAAAAACATAAGGTTGACAGATATACTTTTCAGCAAAACTCTGGAGGGTAACCCTCTTTTGTTCACAAGAGTACTGCCATACGAAGGCATGTATATAACATCGGGGATGTCGGGGATATTCGATGATCTGATATTGATTAGACTGGTTGATAACTTTAAGGGCTTCAGAAGAGACGTAATCAAAGAAAATGACATTGAAGAAAAGGAAAAGATGGAGAACACGTTTAGAATGATATATTTCCTTAATGCATACAGAGATATTGGTATTGATGTCAACTACGAAGATTAAACGGAATAGGGCAATAACAAATTTTCAGGGAAGATAATCATTTCAATGGCATCCACATGGAGGGTTATTTAGAGTTATTCTTGACTTGGTGGCAGGGACAGGATGCGATATAATGGGAATATATGACAAGATTTTCAAGAATCACCAATGACAGGAGGAATGCATCATATGCAGAAGATAGATTTACGTACACTGGAGAACAAGCTGTGGGATTGTGCAAACATACTTAGGGGAACCCTTAACAGCTCCCAGTACATGGATTACATATTCGGAATGCTTTTTCTAAAGAGAATAAATGACCAGTTTGATCTGGAGAGACAAGAGAAGAGGGAGAAATTTGCCAAGCTGCCACCGGAGGCACTGGACAAGGAGCTTGAGAATGCAAAGTCCTACAAGACCTTCTTCATACCAAAGCAGGCAAGGTGGGAAAGCTTCAAGGACCTGACCCTCAATATCGGACCAGCCCTTGACAAGGCCTTTAAGGCCATTGAGGATGAACCAAGAAACTCAGAGCTTGACGGGGTCTTAACCACGGCAAACTACAACGACAAGGAGAGGGTTCCAGACGGAAAGCTCAACCAGCTGATACAGATATTCGATGCTATGAACCTTTCCAACCAGGGACTGGAGTCGCCGGATATCCTTGGAGATGCCTACATGTACCTTATCAAGGAATTTGCTGATGATGGAGGAGCCAAGGGAGGGGAATTCTATACCCCCAAGGAGGTCAAGGATACAATGGTCAGGCTGCTTGGACCCCATGAAGGAACCTCCATCTACGACCCCTGTGCCGGGTCCGGTGGATTCCTCATATCTGCAATTGAGTACGTCCGGGATGTCCAGAAGCAGAATCACAGAAACATGCAGCTGTTTGGCCAGGAGATAAATCTTTCAACCTGGGCGATCTGTAAATTGAACATGCTTCTTCATGACGTATCCGGATCCACAATCTGGAAGGGAGACACAATCAGGGACCCGAAGAACACCCAGGGTGCCACACTTAAGACCTTTGATATGGTCCTTTCAAACCCTCCATTCTCCCTTAAGAACTGGGGGCGTGAAGTTGCTGAGAAGAACGACTACAACAGGTTCAACTACGGAGTTGCACCTGCAAGCTACGGAGATCTGGCATTTGTCCAGCATATGCTGGCATCCCTGAACAGCAAGGGGGTAATGGCAACAGTAGTTCCCCATGGAGTTCTGTTTCGGGGAGGAGCAGAGGGCAGGATCAGGGAAGGGATTCTCAAGGATGACCTTTTCCAGGCTGTTATCGGCTTTCCACAGAACCTGTTCTATGGGGCCAGCATACCGGCAGCGGTTGTGATCCTCAACAAGAGCAAGCCTGAGGAGAGAAAGGGCAAGGTTCTATTTATCGACGCTTCGGAAGGGTATGTGAAGGACGGCAACAAGAACAGGCTGAGGGAAGAGGACATTGAAAGGATTGTAAAGACCTATCACGACTTCAAGGATGTTGAAAGATATGCAAGGGTTGTTGACCTTAAGGAGATTGAGGAGAACGACCACAACCTTAATATAAGCAGGTATGTTGATACAACAGAGGAGGAAGAGGAGATAGACATCCACCTTGTCCTGGAAAGCATCCGACAAGGGGAAGAGGACCTTGCCCAGTCCAAGGAAAAGCTCAACTCCTTCCTTCAGGACCTTGGCTTTGAAAGGATTTAGGGTGATGGATATGGCTGAAATCAGGGAAGGGTATAAAAAGACGGAGATTGGAATTATACCAGAGGATTGGGAAGTTAAACCATTAGGCCATTTTGTAGCAAACATAAATAAGAAATATGAACAGAATGACAAAGATATACCATACATTGGCCTTGAACATCTTGAAGTTGCTACAGGGAAGCTGTTGGGGATAGGAAACACAAGTCAAATGAAAAGTTCAAAAAATACCTTCAGAAAAGGGGATATTTTGTTTGGTAAATTAAGGCCTTATCTAAGGAAGTATCACTATACTGAGTTTGAGGGGGCTTGCTCTACTGAGATATTGGTGCTTCGTCCAAATAAAAATTGTGAGTTTCCTTACTATTTAATTCAAAGTAACAATTTTATTGACACAGTTTCTAATCAATCATATGGTACTAAAATGCCAAGAACATCCTGGAAACAAATGAGAAGTTTTTTATTTCCCATCCCCCCACTAAAGGAGCAGGAAAAAATCGCAGAAATCCTGTCCACCGCAGACAACCACATTGAGGACCTGGACAGACTTATTGAGGATTATGAGCTTCTTAAAAAGGGGATGATGCAGAAGCTTCTTACAGAGGGGATTGGACATACGGAGTTTAAGGATACAGAGATTGGAAGGATTCCCAATGGGTGGGAGGTAAAAGCGTTAGAAGAGATTGCAAATAAGAAAATCAAGAATAGTTTTATCGACGGGGACTGGATTGAAAAAGAACATCTCAGAGAAGATGGAATAAGACTAATTCAAACTGGTAATATTGGAATTGGAGAGTTTGTTGAAAAAGAAGATAAGAAGTATATTTCAGAAGAAAGCTTTCGTAGCCTTAACTGTAAAGAGGTATTTAAAGATGATATATTGATTTGTAGAATGGCAGAACCTACTGGCCGAAGCTGCATAGCACCAGATTTGAACAAGAGAATGATAACCTCTGTAGATTGCGTTATACTAAGGTTAGACACAAAAATACATCAGTTAAAATTCGTTAATTACTTTCTTAACTCTTATCAAGGTCTAAAGTATTCGAGACTAAATGAACAAGGAACCACAAGAAGAAGAATAACGAGGAAAAAGCTTTCTAAGTTGCCAGTGCCTATACCACCACTTGAAGAACAAGAGAAAATAGCCTCAATACTTTCATCAATCGACGATCATATCAACCAACTAAAGAAAAACAAAGACAACTATAAAATTCTAAAACAGGCACTGATGGACCGCCTGCTTACAGGAAAGATCAGGGTAGTATAAAAATTTAGCAGGGAAGCAGGAATATAAGGGGAGGGATAAGCTTGCCAGTATTGGGAAATGAGTACACCTTGGCTGAAAAGCCGGCCTTGGATTATCTGACAGAAAGGTTGGGATACAAGTTCATACCAGGTGAAAGGCTGATTCCTGCATACGGTGAGAGGGAGTCTCTTCGTGATGTAATCCTTGAAGGGAGACTGAGAAGGGCCCTCCTTAGGCTAAACCCCTGGATGGACGGAGATTCACTGGAGGCTGCCGTGAAGTTTATCCTCCACAGCGAAAGCCTGGGCATATCCCTTATGGAAATCAATGAGCGGATCCACAGGGCCATTGTTGACCTGGACTACACTGTGGTCCAGACCATTGACGGCCAGAAGAAGCACAGGACAGTCAGGTTCATTGACTTTGAGGACATTGAGAACAATGACTTCCTGGTCACCAACCAGTATCTGGTTCAGGGACCAGAGTGCGAGATAATTCCGGATATAGTGGTCTTCATAAACGGAATCCCCATAGGGGTGATTGAGGCAAAGTCCCCCTTCAAGCAGGGTGGAGGCGATATGAACGCCGGGAAGAAGGACGGATTTGATCAGATTCAGAGGTATATGGACATCCGTGACGGGATGGTTTCAGAGGGGGCCCAGAGGCTTTTCCACACAAATTTCCTCAATGGAATAATCAACAAGTACAAAGGCTATGTGGGAACCATATCCTCATCCTACGACTACTACCTGGAGTGGAAGGACCCTTATCCCCATAAACTGGAGGACATACCTGATGTGGACAACAACGGACAGAACATATTCCTTCTGGGAGTACTTGAGAAGAGAAACCTTTTCAATATCATGCAGCATTTCATCCTCTTTGAGACAGAGGGAGACATTAGGATAAAGAAGATAGCCAGGTACCAGCAGTACAGGGCTGCCATGAAGGCCTTCAAGAGAATGATGGAAGGCAAAACTCCCCTCCAGCGAGGCGGGGTTATTTGGCATACCCAGGGATCTGGAAAGTCCCTGACAATGGTAATGCTGGCAAGGATGATAAGAAGGACAAGAGACCTTAGGGACACCATGATTGTGGTGATCACAGACAGGGTTGACCTGGACCTTCAGATATACAGCACCTTCAAGGGAGTTTTCCCCAGGGAATACTCGGCAGGCAGGAACAACCTGGACAAGATACTCACAAGGGCTGAGACCGTCCAGGAAATGAAGGACCTCCTCGGAATGGCCCAGGCGAAGATAATATGCACAACCATCCAGAAGTTCCAATCGGAGACTGACGAGGATCCGGTATTTGAGGAAGAGGCTGCAAGGACCAGCCTCTTCTTCACAAAGGAAGTGGAGGTTTTGACAAACAAGTCCAATGTCATAGTTTTCACTGACGAGGCCCACAGAAGCCAGTACAGCAACCTGTCCGCAAACATGAGGGCGGCCCTTCCCAATGCAACCTTCATTGGATTTACGGGAACCCCCATTGAAAAGGACGACAAGTCAACCTACAGGACCTTCGGAAGGCTCATAGACAGCTATACCCTTTCCCAGTCTGTCAAGGACGGCAACACAGTTGCCATAATGTATGAGGGGAGAAGGCAGGACCTGCATATCCTGAAGGACAAGCTTGACGAGGACTTCCAGGACTACTTCAGGAACAAGACCATGGAGGAGCAGGAGGCCATAAAACAGAGGTATTTCAACAAGATTGGAATAGCGGAGGCTGAAGAAAGGATTGACCACATTGCCAGGGACCTGCTTGTCCACTACAGGGACAACAGCTACAACGAGGGCTTCAAGGCCCAGCTGGTTACGGTGTCAAGGCATGCCTGCACCCTCTACTACAAGAAGCTTATGAAGCATATGCCGGAGGTCTTTGGTGATGATCCAATAGAGATTCGGGTAATCTATTCGGCTGGAAACAACGATGAACCCTACATAAAGGAACACCGAACCACAAAGGTCGAGCAGAGGCTACTCATAGACAGGTTCAAGAAGGAGATTGAGAAGGACAGGCTTTGCATACTTATTGTAAAGGACATGCTCCTTACGGGCTTTGATGCAAAAATTGAGGATGTCATGTACCTGGACAGGCCTCTCAAGGAACACACCCTTCTCCAGGCCATAGCCAGGGTCAACAGGACCTATGACAAGCCCTACAGGGACCTTGAGGATGGGGTGGAGGTTGAGAAGCAGCGAAAGAAGGAGTTTGGCAAGGTTGTGGACTATTTTGGAATCACCAAGCACCTTGAGGAGGCTCTGCAGATATTCGACAAGGGGGATGTAGGGGAGCCGATGGAGAGTGTTGAGTCCCTATACAGGACCATGCAGGACTACAAGGAGGCTGTACTCCGCATCTTTGCAGGTGTGGACAAGGGAGACCTTGATCAGCTGATGGATGTGCTAAAGCCTGATAACAAGAGGGCTGAATTCGAAGTGGCCTACAAGAGGTTTGCTGTGACCTTCAACACACTTATGCCAACCCATGTAAAGAAGGAGGACATTGATGAACTTAAGTGGCTGTCCTACATAAGGGCGGCAGCCAAGGTGAGATTTGAACCTGAGGACAGGATAGACATATCCGATTGTGGAGAGAAATCAAGGGAACTGATTTCCTCCCACCTGAAATCCCTTGGGGTATTCCAGTGGATTAAGCCGGTTACCCTATTTGACAAGGACTTCAAGGAAAAGCTTGGAGGCTCTGATGAGGCCATTGCCTCCACCATGGAACATGCCATAAGGCATGCCATCACAGTCAAGATGAAGGAGAACCCTGTACACTACCAATCTCTTCTGGAGAGGCTTCAGAAGATACTGGAGGAGACAGACCTTAACTGGGAACAGAGAAAGAAGCAGCTTCAGGAGTTCATTGACAGGGAGTTCGAGCATGGGGAGGAAAACCTGGTTGCAAAGCTTGGGCTTAAGGAAAAGAGGGAGCTAGCCATTTTTGATATGCTGAGATCAGAGATAACTGATGAAAGGGTTGCCGAGGATGTTGTCTACTACATGGATGACCAGGTGTCCCTCCTCAAGAGGATGACAGGCTCAATAGTTGATGCAATAAAGAGAAGCTGGGTTGTGGGCTTTCACCATAATCCCACAAGGATAAATGAAATGGAGCAGGAGATCCATTCAACCCTCCTGTCCAACTACTATGACGAGATTGGGGACTACGACAAGATCACCAGGCTGGCGGCAAAGATCATGGACCTGGCCAAGGTGCACTACCATACAGATGACTGGAGCAATGAATGATGAGACTGGAATATCAATATGGAACCGAGAGAATAGAATTTGAGCTTGAATACAGCAAAAGAAGGACCTTGTCCATACAGGTCAATCCTCCAAGGGAGATCACTGTAGTGGCACCTCTTGGAAAAACCGAGGAAGAGATACTCCAGGCAGTAAAGGGAAAATCAAGATGGATTGTCCAGAAGCTATATGAAATCAAGGAGATCGAGCACAGAAGAAGCAGAAAGGAGTATGTCAACGGAGAGTCCTTTCTCTACCTTGGAAGAAACCATTCCCTAGATATTGTTGTGGATAGGTCTGTGAGGGTCCCTGAGGCGAAGCTGTTCAGAGGCAGGTTTGTGGTAAGGACAGCCTCAAGGGATGAGGACCATGTGAGAAAAGCCCTCAGGGACTGGTACAGGGACAAGGCCAAGGAGAAGGTCACGGAGCGTGTGGACTACTACCAGGGATACTTTGACCACAAACCCAGGAGGATTGTGATCAAGGACCAGGACAAGCGGTGGGGAAGCTGCACAAGGGACAATGAGCTCCTCTTCAACTGGAAGGTTGTAATGGCCCCGGCCCCGGTTTTGGACTACATCGTGGTCCATGAGATGTGTCATATGGTCCACAGAAACCATTCCAGGGACTTTTGGCAGTTGCTTGAGAGAATACTGCCAGATTATGAAAAAAGGAAGGAATGGCTCCGGAACAACGGAATAAGGCTTGAATTATAGATTTTGCTTAGATTTTCAACCCCTATGGTTTTCTGCAATGAACAAAATAGTGCCAGCTGCTTTTACCGGAGAAGAAGTCCTCAACATGCTTGACCTTGATGACTTCAAAGGGGTGGAGCAGCTTTTCTATTTCTTCATACTGGACGAAATAGTGGGGTACTATGCTCCCGTCCTCCTCAGGCTTCATGACTGTGTTTGCATCCAGTTTTTCCAGGTCATCCCTCAGATAATCAGGATGGGACTTTGAAATCAGGGTCAGGTAGCCTTCTCCACCACTCCCCAGCACCCTGTGCATCTCGGAAACAATCCTGCCCATCCCCTCCGAATCCGAGTGGTAGAGGGAGTGATAGGCAAGGAGACAATCAAAAGAGGAGTCGTTGAATGGCAGTCTCTCGTTATCGCCCTTGACTGTATGAATAGATAGTTCCATTTTGGAGGCCTTGTCCCTTAGGAGCTGAAGCCCCGTATCGGAAAGGTCGTAAGCTGTCACATCAAAGCCCAGCTTGGCCATGTGTAGAGAATGTCTCCCTATGCCACATCCAAGATCAAGAAATTTTCTAAAACCCATATCCTCCCATCTACTTCCCAGATAATAGATCTCCTCTGATGGTTCAGACCAGTAGTCAGAGTCTATTTTTGTCCATAGCCAACCTTTGTTTGCACCCATAAGTACCTCCTTTGAAAAAATAATAGCACATGCTTTATTGTTATCAGAATATTTCGTATAATAAAGATATATCAAGGTGGATCCTTTGTCAATATGGAGTGGAAGAAAGGAAGGTAGTTGTATGGAAGTGAGTAGATTCTTGCCGATAATAATACCTGGAATCATTGTTCAGATTGCCATTCAGGCATACTTCATCAGGCATGCCTTGAGAAATGGTGAACTTTCAAGGGCTAAGCGGAGAGCCTACGCCTTGGCCATTGCTGTCCTCAACCTTCCTGCTGCTGCTGTCTACCTGTTTAACAATCGCAGGACGGAAAAAAGGATGGCGCGTGACTTTGAAGGTGTGGATGTTGATCCCAATATCAAGCAGGGGATATTTGTCATGCTTGTGATAGCCTATGAAATTTTCTCCCTAAGGATTATTGCCGATAACGTTGAAAATCCATATCAAGGCCTACTTGCTGGCCTGCTGGCCTATTGCTTTGTCATAATGGTGATAAACAACCTTTTCATAGATGAAAATTCTGGAATCCTATACTACATTCTACCCATCACTCAGCTGGTCATTGCCATACCGATTGAGTATCTGGACAACTCATACTTCGCCCAGTTTATCGTCTTAATAGTGACAGCCAGTATAATAAACAGGTTTCCCTTCAGACTTGCAAGGCCCTACACCATGGCAGCCTTCTGTGCCTACTGGATAGGAGGTGTTGCAAAGGCCCTCAGGTTCAATGGACTGGATGGGATGGACGAGATCATCAGCTACCTGTATATAAACACCCTGCTCTTTGTACTTGTGATAGCTGCCTTCTATACTCTCAAGCGTCAGCTGCTGACAAACAACCAGCTAAGTGCAGCCCTTGAAAGGGTCCAGTACCAGGCAGAACAGCTGAGGGAAATGGGAGCAATCTCAGAACGCAACAGGATCACTGCTGAGATTCATGACAAGGTCGGACACACCTTGACAAGTGCTGTAATTTCAATTGAGAATGCTGAGAAGCTCTTTGGCGACCAACCGGAGGAAGCTCTTGAAAAGCTGTCCCTGGCTAAGGACCAGGTTAAAAGGGGGCTCGGTGAAATAAGGCTGTCAGTCAGGACAATCCGGAAAGGGGAGGTGGGGAATTTTCCAGCAGCACTGGGGGAACTACAGGAGGAAATGCTACAAAACACGGGAATGGAAATCTCGATTATAATGGATGTAAAGGAAGCAATACCACCGATTCTACAGGGTGTCCTCCTAGGTTCCATAAAGGAGTGCTGCACAAACAGTCTTAAGCATGGGAAGGCAAACAGGGCGGACATTCTGTTTCAGGACTTCAGGGAAAGGTTGTGCATGACATATTCGGACAATGGAGTTGGAACCGATGAGATAGTGTATGGATTTGGACTTACCACCATGAAGGAGAGGGTACTGGGAGTTGGTGGTACCATGAATACGGAAAGTGGTCCCGGAGAGGGATTTTCTGTTGAGATCACCCTACCCATTGGCAGGGCTGTTGGAGGTGAGGATCATGAATAGGATCAAGGTTTTACTGGCTGATGACCAAAGGATAATATTGGATGGGTTGAAGGCCCTACTGGAGATGAACACAAGAATAAGTGTGGTGGACATGGCTGAAAATGGTGCCAGTGCCTATGAAAAAACCCTTGAAATCAGGCCCGATGTTGTCTTGATGGATATCCGGATGCCGAAGATGGACGGGGTGGAAGCCACCCGACTGATCAAGAGGGATGCTCCTGAAACTGTGGTCATCATGCTGACAACCTTTGACGACGATGAGTATATAATAAAAGCCATGACCTATGGTGCATCAGGCTACCTGCTTAAGGATATTGGCAGTGACAAACTGATAGAAGCAATAGTGGATGGCATGAAGGGCAGCATCATCCTCCCAGGCAAGGTCGCCGCAAAGATTACATCAAGACTAAGGGAAGAAGGTTCTTCAGGGATTACCACAGGTGATTTCACTCAAAGGGAGCTTGAGATAATTTCCCTGATGATGAAGGGCATGACCAACAGGGAGATATCTGAGGACCTGTATCTATCCATTGGAACTGTAAAGAACTATATCAGCCAGATCTACCTGAAGATTGAAGTCAATGACCGGGCCAAGGCGGTTCTGCAACTGAAAAAGATGGGTTTTTAAGGGAAGAGGGCGACCTCTTCTTTTTTTTGAAAGTAGTTACTCTACTTATGACTGCAGTAACTGTTCAGATTACCTGTGAGGGATGTAGAATACTGTTGAAGGAATACAAATTAACTGAACGGAGGGATATTATGGGTAAGCTGGCGAAGATACTTATAGTAATTGCTATTGCCCTGGCAATGATCAAGGGATTTGGCGAGTTGTTCTACTTCAGCAATGCAGAGGTTACTGAAGAAGGGACCTTCCAAGAGGACCCGGGAAGAGGGGACAAACTTTAGTGATCGCATGAGAAGGTGATTGTTGGATGGAGGTTTTGCAAATGGAAGGATTTGTTATAACCAGGGAACTGGTGATGATGCTTATGCCCTTGATTCTACTCCAGGTTGGCATGTTCATGTTTTGCGCAACAAAGATTTACAGGGAAGGTGTTGAGAATCTCAACAGGTGGATTTGGATACTCATATGCCTTTTTGTCAACCTTGTTGGGCCCATAGCATTTCTGATTGCAGGGAGAAAGAAGGAGTACAGATGATTATGGCAAGAAATATCCACAAGAGCTTCGGGGGAAAAAAGGTACTTAATGGAGTGAATATGAATGTGAGAGAGGGAGAAATCTACGGATTCATCGGACAGAATGGTGCCGGAAAGACAACCACCCTAAACATCCTTGCGGGACTATCACGGCCTGATGGTGGATATTGCAGGGTGAATGGAAAAGACACCTCCCTGATAGGACATCCAGGAGATCTTAAAATTGGGTATCTACCCGAAGAACCCAGATTCTATCCATGGATGACTGCCTGGGAAACTCTGGAGTACCTAATGGAAGGGAAGGATTCAGAAAAGGTGCTGGACCTGCTCTGCATGGTGGGGTTGGAGAAACATGCAGAAGGAAGAATAGGAGGATTCTCAAGGGGCATGAAGCAGCGGCTTGGTATTGCTGCAGCCTTGTCAAGGGACTCCAAGCTGTTGATATTGGATGAGCCGTCTTCAGCTCTGGACCCAGAGGGGAGGGCACAGGTGCTGGACCTTATCCTGAGTTTGAAGGGGACGGGAAGGACCATAATATTCTCAACCCACATCCTTTCCGATGTGGAGAGGGTATGTGATACTGTAGGAATTTTGAGAGATGGAGTGGTTGCAGTTGAAAAGCCCATAAGGGAGCTTAAGAGACTCAATGATGGTTGGGTCTATGTAATATCCCTTGAGGGTAAGGTTGAGAAAGAATTGCTTGGGAAAATCAGAGGACTGGATTGTGTTGTTGACCTTTGGGAAAGGGAGGAAGGAATCAGGGTGAAGACCAATGGATCCTCTTTGGCCTCCTTGGAATTGATGGGTGCGCTTGTTGAAAATCAGGTTAAGGTTGAGACATTCATTAAGGAAAGGTCATCCCTGGAGGAGATATTTCTACAGGAGGTGAGCTTCAAATGAGGTCCAGCATGGCAAAGGAATGGACATATGCAATTAGAAGCGGCAGATTGGTGGTTCTGCTGGGGAGCTTTCTGTTCCTGGCTATCTCAACTCCCCTGATGTACAAGTTTGTCCTGCCAATGATACTTGAATCACAGCTGGGTCAAGTATCTGGCCAGGATTTGGCAACCATGATAAACATGGGTCAAAGGGAAAGTACCCAGAGCTATATTGGAGACGTATTTGAAATAGGCTCCATTGTGGTTGCCTTCTCTCTTTGCGGGCTATTGGCTCAGGAGATCAGTGAAAACACATTGGTTATACCTCTGTGCTCGGGTAAGAGGTATGGGGAGGTCATCGGTACCAAGATGTTGGTTTTCGGTTTGATTCTCAGCCTGGTTCAGTGCATTTCAACATTTGCAACCTATGTGTACTCGGGACTCCTGTTCTCATTTGAACTTGATCCCGGTCCTGTGATAATCAGTGGAATACTACAGGGAGTATATATGCTTTTTCTATTGAGCTGTATTCTCATGTGGGGAGTCAGTGTAAAAAGACCTATACCAACAGGTTTTGCTACACTTGCAACTGTATATGGAATGCATTTTTTGGGTAGCATATTCAATATGGAAAAATATCTACCATCAGGACTATTGATTGAGGCAAATAAAATGGGATCAGGATCGATTTTGCAGATAGCTGGGACGATACTTCCGACGGTTGTCCTAATTGTTTTAATGACCTTGGCAGCAGTGGCAAGGATGAAGGGATTAACCTGGAATGAAAGGTAAAGGAGGAATCAAGATGGAACATTTGGCATATTGTGATTCAAAGGCAAGGGAACTTGAAAGGCTGTTGAAGGGTGAAAAATCAATGCTCATAAGAGGGGCGGCAGGAAGGAAGCTCCCCCATGGTAAGGTTCGTGCCGGTGAGAAGGTCTATCTCATTGAAAATGATGGCAGTGGAAGGATCAAGGCCCTGGGAATTGTAAAAGGGGTTTTCCACTCTGATAAACTCACACCTGAGGAGTCGGAGCTTCTCATCAGGGAGAACCAGGACAAGCTGATGCTGACTCCGGCACAGTCCAAACGATGGACTGGAAAGAGATACCTGTGTCTTGTTGAGCTGGAGGATGTAAGGGAGGTTGAACCCTTCTCCTATGAGAGGGCAAGCAATATGGACGATTGGATAGTAGTCGAGAGTATGGACCAGATTAGAGTCTAATTATGTGTCTGGGATTCACTTGGAGGGAAAGCCATGTTTAAGGTAGGCGTGAAGGGAATAACTTCTGTGGTTGTTTTGGTTATTATTTCGATGGTCCTGTCTGGATGTTCAAGGACAGGGTCAGTAAATGAGGGAATTAATGCCAGATTGGATGAGTACATCAGATCCTTCAATGAAGCCAACGGGGATAAAAGGATCAACGGGACAATAATAATAACCAATGGTGGGAGGATTGTCGCAGCCAAGAGTAGTGGGAAGTCAGACTTTAGAAATGGCACTGATTTTAATGAGAATACAAAGACAATGCTGGGCTCCACAACAAAACTCTTTACCGCAATAGCTGTCATGCAGCTATGTGAAGAAGGTAGGCTTTCACTTCAGGACAAGGTTTCCGAACATATCCCGGGTCAATATAGGGGTGATGAAATTACAATCGAGAATCTTCTGATGCACTCATCAGGAGTGATCAGAGACCTTACAGATGCTGGTGCAATAGGTCCATATGAGAGCATAGGATTTGATGAACTTGTGGAGAAAATTGGTGACAGGTCACTACTTTTTGACCCTGGCAGTTCAATGAAATACAGCAATGCAGGTTATCAGCTCCTGGCAGCAATAATTGAGAGGGCTTCCGGAAAGAGCTACGGGGACTACATAAGGTCAAATATTTTTGAACCTGCTGGGATGAAGTCTTCCGGTGTGGTGGATCGGAGGGATGAAGTGGAAGGCCTTGCGGTTGGGTATGAGTTTGATGGCTTTGGGTTTGTAGAAAAGGAATTTTACAGCATGTCCCATGCCTATGGTTCAGGTAATCTCTACTCCAGCGCATATGACATGTACCTCTTCGACAGTGCCCTAAGAGCAGGGAAGCTATTAAATGATGAGTCATCCAATGTAATGATTGATGCAGGAGTGGAGTCACTGTACAAATATGGCTATGGCTGCTATGTTGGAGAGCTTTATGAAAGCTTTTGGTACGGGCATCCGGGTAATCTAAACAGTGGATACTTTTCAATGTACTTAAGGTTTCCGGATGAAGACATCGGGGTTATAGTACTGTTGAACACCACCTGGGACGACAACAATGGAATAATGCTGGACACCTGCAAAATTGCACTGGGTATATGAATCTGCCCACGGGGTCAGTCCCCGTGGGCAGATCATAAGAGCCTAAATTTCAAGCAGTCTGTTCAAAATCAATGAAATCCCTATTGTAGACATCCAAATCAATCTCTCCAAGCCTTCTTGCAGTGACAAGACCGGCAACCATGGATCCGGAAACATTCAGCATGGTTCTTCCCATATCAATGAGAGGCTCGATTGCTATAAGCAGACCCACAAGGCCAACTGGCAGCCCCATGGAAGACAGAACTGTCAGTGCTGCAAAGGTCGCCCCTCCACCAACTCCAGCAATTCCAAAGGAGCTTATGGCCGTGATGAGAATCAGTCGTACAAAGAAGGATGCATCCATTGGAACCCCAGTTCCCACAGCAATCATAACTGCCAGCATTCCAGGGTAGATTCCCGCACATCCGTTTTGTCCTATGCTGGTTCCCAAGGATGCGGAAAGGTTGGCTATACCCTTTGACACGCCGAATCTTTCGGTCTGAGTCTCAACATTTATAGGCAATGTCCCTGCGCTAGACCTGGATGAGAATGCAAAGGAAAGGGGAACGCTTCCCTTCTTAAGGTATTTTAACGGGCTTAGCCTGAAGGCTGAAAGAATAGCAAGGTGTATCAGGAACATTAACATTATTGCAACATAGGAGGCCAGTACAAATTCGAAAAGCCTCGATATCTCTGAGAAGTTTGAAGTGGATACAAATCTGCTCAACAATGCGAAAACGCCATATGGAGTAAGTCTAAGGACCATGGTGACCATTCTCATTACAATGTCATGAAGCACGTTAAGAAATTTTGTGAAGGCTTCAGCGCTTTCCGGCTTCTTCCTTCTCAGGCCGATTGTGGCAATTCCCAGAAATCCTGAAAAGAAAACCACAGAAAGTGTTGCTGATGAACCCTGTCCGCTCATTGCATAGAAGATATTTCTCGGTATGATTTCAGCAATCTGTTCAGGTATGGATTTGGACTGAAATTCATTCAAGGTATTTTCTAGGGTCTCTCCTCTTGATGCTTCCGCCTGACCTGCCACAAGGTCGCTGGAGCTTAGGTTGAATGCACCTGCTACACCTGCACCCAGACCAGCCGAAATGGCGGTTGTCAGTATCAGGACAAGCAATATGGATGCCGCACTCTTCTTGAGGGCATTTGTGTCCTGGTTGACGATGGATGTTGTGATTGCAACAAATACCAAAGGAATTACTATCATGTTAAGAAGTCGCACATAGCCTGAGCCAATGATGCTGATCCAGCTGTAGGAAGCTGAAACCACATCTGATCCAGAGCCAAAGATGACCTGTAGTGAACCCCCGAACAAAATACCCAAAACCAGTGCAGTCAAGACCCTCCTGGTAAAGGACATGTGTCTCTTTTGCATCTGGGAAAGCGCGAAGACTATCCCTGTAGCTGCCAGTAAAACTAAAATAGTGTAAAATGTGTTCATAATTCTCCTCCTTAAGTGTAGTATACTTGGACTCTTAAGTGATACGTCTGGAGGGTTTGGAATGACCTGGTGGAGCTGTGCAAGTCAAAAATAAATCAAAAAAAGCTTTCGCCTCTATATCAGAGGCGAAAGCTAACTTCCACGGTTCCACTCTGTTTGTCCAAAAAAATGGATAAACTCAAAATTAGGTACAATCAATACCCTAATGCTATAACGGGCATACCCGCTGAAATCTACTATGACTTCGATCCAGTACTCAGAGATGCACTTGGGTCCCCATCAAACTAAGAATCCTCACAGCCAAGGGATTCTCTTTCTGCAAGTTCTCATAGGGACTTACTCTTCTCATCATCGTATTCCGACTAATTCACTAGACATTAAATACAATTACTAATATATCTTATAAATTGACAGATGTCAATATGAATTCTCTATAATACATGGTGAATGTATTACAAAACAATTACAGTTCTGCAAATATTCAGAATACGGTTTAATGTGGTTTAAAAGTGCGATATAATTTTAAAATGGGATGATGTAGGAATTTAAGGCGGAATTACTTAAAATACAGTCGACGGTAGGTGAATATCTTGCGTATCTACAAAATTGGAAAATGGATTAAATACATACTCTTTATGGCAGGTGTCTTGACAGCTACATTTTTGCTCTGGAATGACAAGGATTTTGATGAAACCATTTTGGACACGGATAATATAATAAATCACATCCAGGAGCTGTCATCAGGGGCTTACGAAGGTAGACTGGCAGGCTCGGAGGGAGATGAAAAAGCCCTCCGCTATATTGAGAGCCATTTCAGGGAGCTAGGAATTGAGCCTGCAGGAGAAGATGGTACATATTATCAGCCGTTTTCCGTTATGATTCCAAAGATAGATACAGAACCAACATTTAAAGTGGTTTCAGATGATGGCAAAATTATCAGAGAACTCATCATGTATGAGGATTACAATGCCCTTCCATCCATGAATGGAGGGAGTATAGACTTTTCAGGTGAACTGGTTTATCTGGGTAGTGACCTCTTAAGGACCGATCCTGAGCTGATCAGGAATAGGATTGTAATAATCGAAGCCAACAGACTCCTTCCCAAGCACCAGGAATATGTAATCCAGGCAGGTGGAGAAGGGATACTCTTAAGCGCCGATACAAACATCTTCGGGAGGCAGTTAAGGTATGCTTCTGAAAAGTTTTTAAATGTTGAAGGAAAAACAGGACAATCAATCTTGACCGGCTACATATCAAACAAAGCCTATCGTGACTTGAGAAGCCTTGTGGAAGGTGGGGACAAGGGAGATGAAAAACAGACTTTTCCTGTGCTTGGAGGGGTCAGGATAAAGGTGGACATGGGTTTCCCAATTGTTGATACTGCCAATATCATGGGAAAGATTGAAGGAAAAGGGACGGATGGAAGCGTTCTTTTAATATCAGCAAACATTGACGGCTTGGGGGAGGGAACTGATGGTAAATACTTTCCTGGTGTGGTAAATTACACTTCCGGCATAGCCACAATACTTGAAATTGCAAGGGTGATGGCAAGCCAGGAGAGTATTCCCTACCAAACGGTGGTGTTCGTCGGGTGGAACGGTCAACAGCAGCAGCTTGCCGGTTCAAGCCACTACATCGACTATCCGGTCTTTCCCATGGAGAGTTCCTCCCTGATCCATCTTGAGGGTCTGGGGAAAAAAAGCCTGGAGGGGATCAAAATTTCAGCACACATGGCCAATGGAGCCATGCTAAGGGATAGGGTTCTTGATTACTCACAGGATGCTGATTTAAGGGCTGTTGAGGACAGTTCAATCACAGGTGTCATAAACCAGTTCAACGACAGCAAGGCACCAGCAGTACTTTTGCGTGATACTGCAGATGTTCAGGATACATATGATGATACGATTGAGAATATAGAAAGGGATACCCTTGAGAACTCAGCATTGGTTCTACTTAACCACATCAAGAGGGATATCTACAGGGACCGGGGTTTTGATTACCTCACTATTATTGAGAAGGTGTTAGTTGCAATAGTGACTTTCAGTTCCCTGGTAAGTTATTTTATTGTCGCTGCCTATAACCGGGAACCAAACAGAAGAGTCTTTGGAAGGACATTGGAAAGCATTTATTATTCTACTCCAGCAGTCCTTCTGAGAAAGGGTATGACTTTGGTGGTGTCTTTGTTCATAGCCATATTCATGCTTTCCCTTCTTGCAAATATTGATCCTGGCACTGATGTTAGAACTACCAGCAAGGGTATATCGTCGAATTTTTCTTTGTATCTGACAATAAAGAGGAGTGTAATATACATAAGGACAATGTTAAGTCCGGGAAGCTATCAGCTTACGGGAACAGGCAATATATTCCAGATAATCTACAACTCAAGCAAGCAGAGCATTATGCTTATTTCTGCCTCTCTCCTGATTTCTACTTTTTTGGGAATACTCAGAGGAATGTATGAAGGATACAGGTCCAGAAAATCAAGACTGGGTTCCCTAGGAACACTGGTCTTCTTCTCCATACCAGATGTATTGATTGTACTTTTTACACTTTTGGGCTATATATTTGTGTTCAGAAAAATGCCCATAGTTGGTGAAATGGAGTACATCAAGGGCTTTTTACTACCGCTGTTCACCCTTTCGATAATCCCAACAATATACATTTCAAGGATTACATTTATCACTGTCCAGGGTGAGATGGGCAAGGATTATACCAGAAACGCAATGGCAAAGGGCTTTTCAAGGAGAAAGACCGTTTTTACGGAGCTTGCTCCGGCAGTTCTATTCAAGATTGTGGATACAATGCCTGCAATTATGACCATGCTCCTGACAAACATGATTGTGGTTGAGTGGCTTTTCAATTATCAGGGAATTCTTTATTACCTTCTGTATTTCAACAGCAGACAGGATGTTTATAGGTTTGTTCCACTTGCAGTGGTTCTTGGTCTGGTCTATGTCACTGCCACAATGGGATTTCAGTTCATTGCAAGACTTATCAATCCGTTGAAAACAAGGAGGGCCAATAAATGAAAAAGCCTAATCTACCCTTGATACTGGGAACCATAATACTTGTAGTTATCCTATTGGTCATGTCATTCCCAGATATGTTCACCGATAACAGCCCCTATACAATACAGCTTATGAGGTTTATCCACGAGGATGGTAAGCTTTCCGCTGAAAGAGCGCCATTTCCTCCAGGAGAGGACTACCTGCTGGGAAGCGATGATTTGGGAAGGGACATTTTCAGCTACATAATACATGGGACAAGATTGACCATATCACTTGGAGTTCTTATTGCAGTGGGACAGTTTATGGTGGCAATTCCACTTGCACTTCTAGGGGGATTTGGAAACAGGTTTGCAAGGTCTGTGATCAGACAGTCAAACATAATCTTTTCTGCCATTCCCGCTCTGCTGATATCGATTATCCTTCTAAAGCTAAGATTTATTGCAAATCTGGACAAGCAAAGCTCCATAATCGCCTTTGTTCTAATACTTACAGCGGTGAGCTGGCCTAAGCTGGGGAGCCTTGTTTCAGAAAGGGTCGAAGGTATTCTACAGCAGCCCTTCATAAGAGGCGAGGTTGCAATCGGAAAAAGGAAATCAAGGATTGCCCTGGAGAATGTGCTACCCCACCTTGGACCTGAGCTTGTAATACTGTTCTTTATGGAGATTGCAAGAAATCTTTCCATGATCATGCAGCTGGGTATATTTTCGATTTTTGTTGGTAATCTTGGGATCATAAACGATACAACATCAGGAGCTCTTATAAACACTGATATAAGCTTTGAACCGGAATGGGCCAGCATGCTCAGTACATCAAGGACTTTGGTAAGCACTGCACCCTGGGCGGTTATCTTTCCTGCCCTGGCATTTTTTATCAGCGTGTTGGGCTTCAATCTTTTCGGTGAAGGTCTAAGAAACATAATTCAGAGGAAGGATTCCAGAATGCCCCTTGCTTTCAGGAAGCTGATTTCCTTTGATTTGAATTATGTCTGGAACATGGTGGACAGGAAGAGGAAAATCAGGTTTGCAGCAGCTATAATAATAGTGATCGGTTCATTTACTGCACTTAGCTTTGCAAATAAGGGTGACTACAGCATAAATCTGGAATCTGATCCCGCAAGCCATCCACAGGAGGCGATAATTGGGTCAGGGGGTATCGAGCAGGTAGTCGAGAGTATAACCGAAAGGATGGTCAAGCTTGGAATTGAACCTTTGAGGGAGGACTATGTAATGACCTATGACATAGGTTCGTCCTTTATGATAGAAGACCAGAGGCTAGGAATTGACACTGGTGATGAAATCCTCCAGCTTATTCCAAATGCAGATTTCAAATTTACCACTTCAAGGAGCAATGAGGATCATGGATTCGTATACGATGCCACAAGGGTTGACCTTTTCAATATTGAGGACTTTAGTGGCTTTGCAGATAAGTTCATTCTCATAGACAAGGCCTTCTACAATGAAAGGTCAATTGATCACTTCATTGGGGAGGTAACTGAGAAGGTTGATATAAAGGGGATTCTACTTGTAGCTGAAAAGGATGAGAGAATGGACGGATTCATTACGGATGATAGGGATGAACTCTCGGTTATACTTGTTTCAAGGGATATTGCCGGAATCCTTGAATCAAATCCTGATTCCAGAATTTCAATATATAGTTCAGTGAAGCCTCTTGAACAAAAGGGAAGAAATGTTGTGGGGATCCTAAGGGGAGAAGATAGAAATATTGGTGATGAAGCCATAGTTGTGGGCATGAACTACAACTATACAAGGGATGATGGAAGCAGCCTGCTCCAGTTCAATCTGGAGCTTATGGAGAGACTTTGTGAACAGGGAGGCAACAAACGATCCATAATCTTCATGTTCCTGGATGGGACAATTGATGAGAAGCGGCACGGAATCAATTACATGGTTAATGACTTTCCTTACAGTCCCAACAAGGTTGAAGTCTATCTGGACCTTACCGGACTTGTAGAGACGGGGTTTGACAGGGTACATTTCAGCTCGGCCCAGGCTCCTGTCACTAGGCAGTTTGCATGGAGCATGGGGCACCACCTCCAAAAGATACTCGAGAGCAAAGGGCTGGAGTTGACCCAGTTGCAGACAAGGTCTGTGGACAATGAATACTATTTCACCGGGAGTCAGGCAGACAATGCAATGTTCTGGGAAAGGGGAATCCCCACAATCCACCTTTTGACACGTGAAACGGGGAAAAGGACCCGAAATATCCAAGAGGTGGGAAGCATACTCCTTGAGGTGATCAACAGAAACAACTATTGATGGATGGAGAGGGTAAAGTGGAAATATCAGGGGCTGAAAATATGGAAGACAAATTATTGGATGTAAGGGATTTAAAGGTATCCTTCTACAGCGACAAGGGCAGTGTTCAGGTTGTAAGGGGCTTTGACATCAGCATGAAAAAGGGAGAGATAGTGGGGATTCTGGGAGAATCTGGAAGTGGAAAAACAGTTTCATCCAGCTCTATAATCAAGTTGGTGGATGAATCCCTGGGAAGTATTGACTCAGGAGAGGCAATATTCAAGGGGAGAGACCTTCTTAAGTTGTCCGAAAAAGACCTTAAGAGGATTAGGGGAGATGAGATCTCATATATATTCCAGAACTCATCAGCAGCCCTAAGCCCCTATAAAAGAATTGGAAAACAGCTTGGGGAGGTCCTAAAGACCCATGGAAGGGTGGTTTCAAAGGAGCATATCCTTAGGACCCTGGAAGAGGTTGGCTTGGAAGATGGAGAAAGGATCTATCATATGTACCCCTTCCAGCTAAGTGGTGGTCAGAATCAGAGGATTATGATCGCCCAGTGCATTCTATGCAGCCCCGAGCTTCTAATTGCAGATGAGCCCACAAGCTCAATCGATGCATCACTTCAGAAAACAATTTTGGACCTCTTAAAGGACATAAGCATGAGAAATAAGATGTCAGTCATTATCATTACCCACGACTTTGGGGTTGCCAGGTATCTTTGTGACAGGCTGATGGTTATGTATGCGGGACTGGTATTGGAGGAGGGTACCATAGAGGAGATGCTGAATTCTCCACTTCACCCCTACACACAGGAGCTTATTAGGTGTGCCCGCTCATTGGCAGAGGATGATGAAACCATGTATACAATAGAGGGTGCCCCTCCAACTCCATATCAGTTCAGGGATGAGTGTCCTTTTTACAGCAGGTGCAGCTTAAGGGAGGGTGCCTGCAGAGAGGGAATTCCTCAAAAAATAGATTTGGATGGAAGAAGAGTGCGGTGCATAAGATATGAGAAGAGGTGACAGGCCTTGAGGGTGATTCTAAGAGTTGAGAAGCTTTCAAAGCATTACATAATAAAAAGTGGTGCATTCTCCAAAAGGCAGGTAATCAGGGCTGTTCAAGAGGTTTCCTTTCAGCTTGTTGAAAACCAATCCCTGGGACTGATAGGTGAAAGTGGGTCAGGGAAGAGTACAGTTGCAAATCTTGTTCTGAGATTGATAAAGCCCAGCGGTGGTAGGATTGAGCTGTTTGGAGAAGATATAACCTTAATGAAGGAAGAGGAGATGCGGAGGTACAGGAATGATATCCAAATCATATTCCAATACACAAACGATGTCCTTGATCCACAAATGACAGTTGACGAGCTACTGAAAGAACCACTGAAGATACATGGAATCGTTAAGGATGGCGAACTGGACCAAGAGGTTGAAAGGCTTCTTGAGCAGGTTGGACTGTCACCCTCTGAAAGATGGAAGCTACCAGGCCAGCTTAGTGGAGGACAGAATCAGAGAATAATAATAGCCAGGGCAATTGCCACAAG
>Ga0334894_1001258_pt1 | contig 22504 bp, 17 predicted proteins | sample GraSluR3_MG_6_FD_207225 | JGI IMG/M metagenome (GOLD analysis project Ga0334894, IMG submission 207225) | Sludge microbial communities from methane-producing bioreactor in Wageningen University, Netherlands - Granular Sludge_12_05 R3 | ecosystem: Engineered > Bioreactor > Anaerobic >... | reverse complement strand
TGGAAAACCAGCCCGTTATTGATGCCGATGTAGATTTGGTGGTGGACACCTCGCGTGGCACGCTTCTCGAAAAAGACGGTGCACGCATAGGTACCATCGAGCATGCACTGGCAGCCCTCACCGGAATGGATCTCGACAATGTGCTGATTGAAGTGAACAACGAAGAGGCCCCCATCATGGACGGCAGCTCGCGCTACTTTGTGGAAGCCATTGAAAAAGCCGGAGTAATTGAACAGGAGGCTGAACGCGAATATTTCGAGATTCAGGAGAAAATAGAAATTTTCGATGAAAAATCGGGTTCGCACATCATTGCTCTTCCCGACGACGATTACCGGCTGAACGTGATGATTTCATTCAAGTCGAGGGTGCTGAACAACCAGTTTGCCACGCTCGATTCCATCAGCGAGTTTAAAGAAGAAATTGCCAGCTGCCGTACGTTTGTTTTTCTGCACGAGCTGGAGTTTTTGCTAAACAACAACCTGATTAAAGGAGGAGAACTGAACAACGCCATTGTCATTATCGACAAGGAAGTGAGCCAGGACGAACTCGACCGGCTGGCCGAACTCTTTCACCACGACAAAGTAGAGGTGAAACCCCAGGGTATATTAAATAACCTCGATTTGTATTTCGACAACGAATGTGCCCGTCACAAGCTGCTCGATGTAATTGGCGATCTGGCCCTTTTTGGCAAAAGAATCAAAGGGCGCATCATTGCCTACAAGCCCGGGCACCGGCCCAATACTATTTTTGCACAGGCACTGAAAGATGCCTGGAGGCAAGCGCAAACCGGAGTTCCTGAATACGACCCGGATGCAACTCCCGTACTCGATGCCGTTCAGCTGAAGGAATATTTGCCCCATCGCTATCCTTTTCTGATGGTGGACAAAATTATGTCGGTTACCGACACTGAGGTGGTGGGTGTGAAAAATGTTACCCACAACGAACCTTTCTTCCAGGGGCATTTCCCCAACGAGCCGGTGATGCCGGGAGTGCTGCTCATTGAGGCCATGGCACAAACCGGGGGCCTGCTTGTGCTGTGTAAGCTCGAAGGAAAATATTCCACCTACTTTATCCGGGTTGACAACGTGAAATTCAGGAGGAAAGTGGTACCGGGCGATACGCTCATTTTTAAAGTTACACTTACTTCGCCCATACGCCGCGGCATTGCTACCATGCGGGGAGTTACTTATGTGGGAACAAATATTGTGGCCGAAGGTGAATTTATGGCCCAGTTAGTAAAACAGACAGAAAATTAATCCAGAATCAGATATTTTATTATGAAACAACCACTGGCTTATGTCCATCCCGATGCAAAAATTGCGGAAAATGTCGTGATAGAACCTTTTGTCTCCATCGACAGGGATGTTGAAATCGGCGAAGGAACCCGGATTGGTTCCAGCACAACCATACTTGCAGGAACGCGTATTGGCAAAAACTGCAACATATTCCCTGGTGCCGTTTTAGGCGCTATCCCGCAGGATTTGAAATTCAGAGGTGAATATTCCACCGTGGAAATTGGCGACAACTGCACCATCAGGGAGTTTGTTACCGTCAACCGGGGTACGGCGGCGCGGGGAAAAACCACCGTTGGCCAAAACTGCCTCATTATGGCTTATGTACACATTGCCCACGACTGTGCGGTTGGCAACAATGTAATTTTGGTGAACAACACCCAGCTGGCAGGCGAAGTGGTGGTGGATGACTGGGCCATTATTGGCGGCATGACCGCCATTCATCAGTTCTGTCACATCGGACCCCATGTGATGATTTCGGGTGGTTCGCTGGTGCGAAAAGATGTCCCGCCGTTCATAAAAGCCGGACGCGAACCGCTTTCCTATGTCGGCATCAACTCCATCGGGCTGAGGCGCAGAAATTACTCCAATGAAAAAATCAGGGAGATACAGGACATCTACCGCTACATCTATCAGAAAGGACTGAATACCGCCCAGGCGGTGGAAATTATTGAAGCCGAAATGCCGGCAACCCAGGAACGCGACGAGGTATTGCTTTTCGTGAAAGACTCCAAAAGAGGTATCATCAGAGGATATTTCCCGGATTAAACCTTTTTTGCGGTTCTCTGTTTCACTCACTGTTTTACAGAATTGGGGTGAAAACTTAAAATAGCCAGTCAAACCCCCGGAGCTTCATAACTATTTTGATGCATTACAAATTATGACACGTACACTATTTTTAAGTCTGTTTCTGCTGTTTTCATTTCTTGTTTCAGCGCAAAATCACCACAGCCACGAAGGCCACCTGCATACTGATTTGCATAAATACCACATCGGGTTTGGCGTGGCTGCCACTCATATTACAGGTGAAGCCGGGCTTGCACCCGGAATTCATGTGCACTTCATCCGGCAACTGGGCCACCAAAACCGCTGGGGAATGGGGTTAGGCTATGAGGGAATACTGGACGAACACCTCCACAACAGTCTGAACCTGCTGGTGAATTACCATCCGTTGAAACATCTGTCTGTTAATGCCGGTCCGGGAATTGTTTTCAGCGAACACGACGGCGAAAATGAAATATCACCCGGTTTTCACACCGAAATCATTTACGAGATCAATCTGGGAAAACTCCACGTAGGCCCCATGGCCGGCTTTGGAATAGACAAAGAGGCCAGCCACTTTTCAGTGGGCGTGCATGTGGGGATTGGGCTTTAATTAGATTTTCCATGATTCCATCCCTGCGCCTGCAACTCTATTTTCGAACCTCCTGTGGTCATCAAATTTGCTCCTTCTGATGCTTCGGTTATTTCGCCAATGATTGTAAAATCAGGGTCGTTTTTGAGTTTTCCGGCATCTTCAGATGAAAGGGTGAAAAGCAGTTCGTAGTCTTCACCGCCGTTTAACGCAGCCACCAGCGGATTGATGTTCAGCTCTTCAGCCATCTTTTTGGTTTGCAAATCCATGGGTACCTTTTCTTCGAACAGGTTGCAACCCACTTTCGAATTTTTGCACAAGTGCAGAATTTCGGAAGAAAGCCCGTCGGAAATGTCAATCATGGAAGTCGGCTTAATTTTGAGTTTTTCAAAAACATTCACCACATCGCCGCGGGCTTCGGGTTTCAGTTGCCTGCCCAGAATGTAATCGTAGCCTTCAAGCTTAGGCTGCTCGTTGGGATTCACTTTAAATACTTCGTTTTCGCGTTCAAGCAATTGCAGTCCCATGTAAGCACCGCCCAAATCACCCGAAACGCAAAGCAAATCGCCCGGTTTGGCTCCGCTGCGATAAACCAAATCGTCCTGACTGGCTTCACCTAAAGCGCTGATGCTGATAGTCAGTCCGGTTAGCGAACTGGTGGTGTCGCCGCCCACCAAATCAACTCCGTAATTTTCACAGGCCAGATAAATGCCGGAATACAATTCTTCCACCGCCTCCACCGAAAATTTATTTGAAATAGCCAGACTCACTGTTATCTGTTTCGGCCGGGCATTCATGGCGAAAATATCCGACAGGTTTACTATCACCGACTTGTATCCCAAATGTTTCAGGGGAACATACATCAGGTTAAAATGCACGCCTTCGGTAAGCAAATCGGTGGAAAATACCACGCACTTGTCTCCGTAATTAAGCACAGCGGCATCGTCGCCCACGCCCTTCAGTGTACTTTTGTTTTTAATCTGAATATGCTGTGTCAGCCGTTCAATCAGGCCAAATTCACCAATCTCCGAAATTCTGGTTTGTTTCTTTTCTTTGCTCATTGTTAATAAAAGACAAAATGGTGTTTTAATCAATTCGTTCCGGGACAAAATTACCTATACTTTTATATCTTTGCAATTTATTGTGTAAACAGACTTGATAAAGGTTTGTTATTTATTAAAAACAAGGTAAAAAATGACAGATCAGGATAAAATATTAGCTGAAGTAACGCAAAGCGAATATAAGTACGGCTTTTTTTCCGACATTGAAACTGATATTATCGATATAGGTTTGAATGAGGATGTTGTCCGTACGATTTGGGAGAAAAAAAAGGAGCCTGATTTTATGCTCGAATTCAGGCTGGATGCATTCCGAAAATGGCAAAAAATGAAGATGCCCGACTGGGCTTATCTGAAAGTGCCACCCATCGATTTTCAAAGCATCAGCTATTATGCGGCGCCAAAGAAAAAGCCGCAGTACGAGAGCCTCGATGAGGTTGACCCTGAATTGCTGGAAACCTTCAACAAGTTGGGCATTCCGTTGGAAGAGCAAAAACATTTGGCCGGCGTGGCTGTAGATGCTGTAATCGACAGCGTTTCGGTAAAAACAACGTTCAAGGAAGTTTTGGCTGAGCAGGGAATTATTTTCTGCTCATTCAGCGATGCGTTGCAGGAACATCCCGATTTGGTAAGAAAATACCTGGGTCAGTCTGTTCCGGTGGCCGACAACTTTTTTGCAGCGCTCAATTCGGCCGTTTTCAGCGACGGTTCGTTCTGCTACATTCCCGAGGGCGTAAGGTGCCCTATGGAGTTGTCCACCTATTTCAGGATTAACTCTGCAAATACCGGGCAGTTTGAACGGACGCTGATTATTGCCGACAACGACAGCTACGTGAGTTATCTCGAAGGGTGTACAGCACCCATGCGCGACGAAAACCAGCTTCACGCGGCCGTAGTGGAAATCATTGCACTCGACCGTGCAGAAGTGAAATACTCCACCGTACAGAACTGGTATCCCGGCGATAAAAACGGGAAAGGCGGTATTTACAACTTTGTAACCAAGCGCGGGGTTTGCCGGGGTGTTTCATCCAAAATAAGCTGGACGCAGGTGGAAACCGGTTCGGCCATTACCTGGAAATACCCGAGCTGTATTCTTTTGGGCGACAACTCGGTGGGTGAATTCAACTCGGTGGCCGTTACCAACAACCACCAGCAGGCCGACACCGGCTCGAAAATGATACACATTGGCAAGAACACGAAGAGCACCATCATTTCCAAAGGAATTTCCGCAGGGAAAAGCGATAATTCGTACCGCGGCCTGGTGAAAGTATTGCCCGGAGCAACCAACTCGCGTAACTTTTCGCAATGCGACTCGCTGTTACTGAACGATACCTGTGGTGCCCATACGTTCCCATACATTGAAGTGGGCAACAAATCATCCATTGTGGAACACGAAGCCACTACGTCAAAAATCGGGGAAGACCAGATTTTCTATTGCAACCAGCGCGGAATTGATACCGAAAAAGCCATTGGCATGATTGTAAACGGATATGCCAAAGAGGTATTGAACAAGCTGCCCATGGAATTTGCCGTTGAAGCACAGAAGCTGCTGCAAATCAGCCTCGAGGGTAGTGTTGGATAAAAAAGAGCCCCTCCCGATCTTCCGCCAACTGGCGGAGAGGCTTTTAAGAGGGTGCATCATATTAATTTGGAAAAATTGAAATACAATAACTTAAATATTAAATATAATCAATTTCTTTCTTTGTTTACCTGAGAAAGAAGTTCTTAATTTCCCCCTTTGGGGGAATAAAAGGGGGCTTTTATTATGTTATCAATTAAAGACTTATATGTTTCCGTAGAAGGAAACGAAATCCTGAAAGGAATCAACCTCGAAGTAAAACCCGGCGAAATTCACGCCATAATGGGGCCCAACGGTTCCGGGAAAAGTACGCTTGCCAATGTGATTGCAGGTAAGGAAGAATTTGAAGTAACGCATGGTGAAATAACTTATATGGGTGAAGACCTGCTTGAAATGGCTCCTGAAGACCGGGCCAAAGCCGGACTTTTCCTGAGCTTTCAGTATCCGGTGGAGATTCCCGGGGTTCCCATGGTGAACTTCCTGAAAACGGCAGTAAATGAACATCGCAAACATCGTGATGAAAAAGAACTGACTGCCGGTGAATTTCTTAAATTCATGCGCGAAAAAATGGAGATGGTGGAAATGCATGCCCAGTTGACCAACCGCTCGGTAAACGAAGGTTTTTCCGGAGGCGAAAAAAAGAAAAACGAAATTTTTCAGATGGCACTGCTTGAACCCAAACTGGCCATTCTGGACGAAACCGACTCGGGCCTCGACATCGACGCGCTGAAAACCGTGGCTCACGGAGTAAATGCCTTGCGGAGGCCTGATAATGCGACCATTGTTGTTACCCACTACCAGCGACTGCTCGAATACATTGTTCCTGATTACGTGCACGTGTTGTATGGCGGGAAAATTGTAAAATCGGCCGGCAAGGAACTGGCGCTTCAACTGGAAGAAAAAGGGTACGACTGGATTAAACAAGAAAACGGAAATTAACATGAGTGTACTGGTAGAAAAAGCAGATTTATCACTAAAATACACCGCGCATTACAACGAGGTGAAGGAAAGTCTGCGCGAGGATTCGTCCGATGTGCTGAATGCGCCGCGCAACAAGGCTTTTCAGGACTTTGTTATGCAAGGAATTCCCACGCGGAAAAACGAAAATTACAAATACACCAACCTGCAACCGCAGTTTTTTCCGGAATACCGGTTTATTCACCGGCGCGAACCGGCAAAGGTGGATTTGAATGCCGTTTTCCGGTGCGATGTACCGCAACTGGATACCCACCTGGCCTTTATTTTTAACGGATGGTATTACGAAAATAACCAGCAGGAGGGCCAACTGCCCAAAGGAGTAATTCTTGAAAGTCTTGAAAAAATGGCGTATGAAAAACCCGAACTGCTGGCAAAATACGCTTCATTGGCCAATACGGGCGACGACCCGTTGGTGGCACTGAACACAGCATTTGCCAAAGACGGTTATTTTCTGTACGTGCCGAAAAATACCGTGATTGAAAAGCCCATCCAGTTGATTAACTTTTTGCAGGCAAACCAGGATGCGTTTGTTACACAACGGAATTTTATTTATGTGGAGGAAGGCGCTGATGTAAAAATCATTTCGTGCGACCATACGCTGAATCTGAATAAATACCTGAACAATTCAGTAACCGAAATTTTTGTGGGCGCCAATGCCAACTTCGAATATTACACGCTGCAAAACCAGCACAACAACACCACCAGCCTGAATTCGGTTTTTGTGCATCAGGAAAGGGATTCAAAAGCAACTACGCTCTATTCATCGCTGCACGGCGGATTAATTCGCAACAACCTGAAGTTTATCCTCGACGGTGAAAATGCAGAAGCCAATTTGTATGGAATGGCATTTATCGACAGAAAACAGCACGTGGATAATTTCACGCAGGTGATTCACGCAAAACCGCACTGCCTGAGCAATCAGGTTTACAAAAATGTGCTCGACGACGACTCAACAGGGGCATTTGCAGGCCGTATCCATGTGGTGCGTGATGCCCAGAAAACCAACGCTTTCCAGCGGAACAACAACCTGTTGCTCACCGACAAAGCCACCATGCAAACCAAGCCGCAGCTTATTATCGATGCCGATGATGTAAAATGCAGTCACGGTGCCACGGTAGGTCAAATCGATGAGGAAGCGCTGTTTTACCTGCGCGCCCGGGGAATTGAGGAAAGCAAAGCCCGTTTGATGATGATGAATGCCTTTGCCCACGAGGTGGTACAGCGCATTTCGGTGGAACCTTTGCGCGACCGCATCGACGAGCTGGTGGACAAACGGTTGAAAGGCGAAGTGGCCCGCTGCCACGAATGTGCCTATAATTGTGAATGTTAGTTAAGTCATGAATTACGATGTTCACAAAACACGAAGCTATTTTCCGGTGCTGAAACAGGATGTTTACGGCAAACCGCTTATCTATTTTGACAATGCCGCTTCAACCCAGAAACCGGTGCAGGTATTAATGGCACTGGAACGGTTACAAAACGATTACTACGGAAACATTCACCGGGCGGCACACTACATGGCCGACAAAGCTACGGTGGAATTTGAAGCGGTGCGTGATAAGGTGCAACAATTCATAAACGCCGAAAGTCGCGAAGAAATTATTTTTACCAAAGGAACCACAGAAAGTGCCAATCTGGTGGCGGCATCGTTTGGAGAACAATTCCTGAAACCGGGCAGTGAAATCATTGTTTCAGAAATGGAGCACCACTCCAACATCGTACCCTGGCAGCTGATTGCCCTCGCAAAGGGGGCAAAAATTGTAAAACTACCCATATCGGAATCGGGCGAGTTGCAAACCGGTCTTTTACCTGAACTCATTTCATCGAAAACCAAACTGATTGCTGTTACTCATGTATCCAACGTGCTGGGAACCGTAAATCCGGTGGCGCAGGTGATTGAAACCGCCCACAAACGGAACATTCCTGTTTTTGTGGACGGAGCCCAGGCGGTGCAACACATTCCGGTTGACGTACAGGCGCTGGATGCCGATTTCTATGCTTTTTCGGCCCACAAAATGTATGGTCCAAACGGTGTGGGTGTACTTTACGGAAAACGAAAATGGCTGGAGCAGATGCCTCCCTACCAAGGTGGTGGAGAGATGATTGCCGAAGTTTCATTCGAAAAAACCACTTTCAGTGAAATTCCTTTCAAGTTTGAGGCGGGAACTCCAAATATTACCGGAGTGATTGCCTTTGGCGCGGCCATTGATTTACTCATAGAAACCGGATTGGAAAATATTTCCGCATGGGAACAGGAACTGCTGGCTTACGCCACATCACAATTAAAAGAAATGGAAGGAATGCGCATTTACGGTGAAGCGCCAAAAAAATCAGGAGTAATTTCATTTAACATCGCAGGAATTCATCCGTTCGATTTGGGCACCATTCTCGACAAAACAGGCGTTGCTGTGCGCACGGGCCACCACTGCGCCGACCCGCTGATGAAGCATTACGACATTCCGGGAACGGTGCGCGCATCGTTTGGAATGTACAACACCAAAGAGGAAATCGACCGGTTTATGCAGGCCCTGAAAAAAGTGGTGCAAATGCTCGTTTAGTATGAAGAAATACCTTCCCGATTGGTTCATCTCCGGATTATTTTTGATGATTCTGGTGGCCTGGCTGAAACCCGGTATCGGCATGGATTTGAAGCCAATTCACCTGGGTTTGGTTATTGACATTGGCGTTGTTCTGATTTTCTTTTTTTATGGACTGAAACTCGACCCGGCCAGACTAAAAGTGGGCATGAATAACTGGAAAATGCATGTCGCCATTCAACTCACTACTTTTCTGCTTTTTCCACTGCTTATTTTGCCTTTTTACCCGTTGCTGGAAGGAACCAGTCTGGAAATGTTCTGGCTGGGGATGTTTTTTCTGGCGGCTTTACCCTCCACTGTCTCTTCCTCGGTGGTCATGGTTTCCATTGCCGGAGGAAATATTCCCGGTGCCATTTTTAACGCCAGCATTTCAGGAATTATTGGCATTGTGATGACCCCGTTTTGGATGGGACTATTTCTGACCGGCGCTCAGGAAGGGTTCGACTTTTCACACGTATTGGTTCAACTTATTACGCAAATTATTGTACCTGTGGTGGCAGGCCTGTTGCTGCACAGGTATTTTGTGCGCTGGATAACCCGTCACCTGACCAAACTCGCGGCATTCGACAAAATCATTATTTTGCTGATTGTTTACGAATCATTCAGTCGTTCCTTTATGTCGGGAATTTTCATGTCAGTAAGCTGGGTGGCGCTGGGCGGGCTTTTCCTGGCTGTTATCCTGCTCTTTTTTATTGTATTGAATTTCACAGGCTGGCTGGCACAAAAAATGCATTTTTCCAGAGCAGATAAAATCACACTACAGTTTGCAGGCACCAAAAAGTCTTTGGTTCACGGCTCGGTGTTTGCCAGTGTGCTGTTCAGCGGTATCAGCGGAGCCGGGATTTTTCTGCTTCCCATCATGATTTACCACAGTTACCAGTTGTTTCACATCAGCATCCTTGCCCGAAAAATGGCAAAAGAAACCTGATGCTGAATGTTTTAAAAATGAGGTAACAATTCAGGCAAAATATCTGCCAAAATTTGTATGGAGCTAAAAAATTCCGACCTTTGTATCCTTAATTTCACTTTTTGGAAAAATGACAATCGAAGAAGTTCAGCAAGAGATAATTGACGAGTTTTCAGTTTACGAAGACTGGATGGATAAATATGGCTACCTGATTGAATTGGGGAATGAGCTTGAACCGCTCGACCCGAAAGACAAAAACGACCAGAACCTGATTAAAGGTTGCCAGTCGAGGGTTTGGCTGGTGGCTGAGAAAGAAAACGGACAGATTCACTTCAGGGGAGAAAGTGATGCAGTAATTGTAAAAGGTCTGGTTGCTTTGTTGTTGCGTGTGGTTTCGGGCCGAACGCCCAGGGAAATTATGGAAAGTGAACTGCACTTTATCGACGACCTGGGACTGAAACAACACTTGTCGCCCACACGGGCTAACGGACTGCTGGCCATGGTGAAACAAATCAGGCTCTACGCTGTTGCTTATGACAGACTGGAAAAATAAGAAGGAGGACAAAAAATGGACAAAAGGATAGACCAGATAATTGCAAACCTGAAAGAGGTTTACGACCCGGAAATTCCGGTAAATGTGTACGATTTGGGATTGATTTATAACGTGGATGTGGACGAAAAAAATAACGCCAACATTGTAATGACACTTACCGCTCCCGGCTGTCCGGTGGTTGACATTCTAATGGACGATGTCACCCAGGCCGCCCGCGCTGTGGACGGAATCGAAAACGTGAACATCGACCTCACCTTCGACCCGCCCTGGGATAAATCGATGATGAGCGAGGAAGCCCGGCTGGAATTGGGATTTTTTTAGGAGAATCCCTAAGGGTCGCGAAGCTCCCTTAGGGTTCTAATAAAAATGATAATAATCTGATTTTGGAAATACAACAAATTATATTGGTAATCAAAAAGTTATAAATAAAATTAGTTGCAAATACCCTAAGGGAACTGCGTAACCCTTAGGGATGAATAAAAAAAACAACCACAAACTATGTCAACACCGCGCGAACCTTTCGAATCCGATGGCTGGTATCACGTATTTAACCATGCGAGAGGTTCTGATGTTATTTTTTCTGCCGAATCCGATTACAAAACATTTCTTTCCTTAACAGAAAAATATATTCTCCCAGTTGCCCGCATTTATTCCTACTGTCTGATGCCCAATCACTTTCATTTTCTCGTTCAGATTAAGTATATAACTGTACCGGAAAATCACAAGGATAAAAACCTGAGTAATTACATTGCACATCAATGGGGAACCCTGCAAAATACGTTTACAAAAAAGATAAACTACAAACGCGGAACAAGGGGAGGTTTGTTTTGCCAGTCGGTTGACCGGAATCCAATAACTTCAGAAGAGTACCGTCAAATGGCTGTTGTTTATATTCACAACAATCCGGTAAAACATGGTTTTTGCACATCACCTGAAAGCTGGAAATTCAGCTCATACAATTCAATTGTATCCGAAGGTGTTACAAAAATTGAGCGGGAAGAAGTAATATCGTGGTTCGAAACAAGGGAAAATTTTATCTTTTACCATAAAAGCAATGCAGATGAAATTTATCGGGAAAAGTTTAACTTGCGTTAGCTGTAATCCCTAAGGGTCGCGAAGCTCCCTTAGGGTTTTGAATAGAAACAGAAAAATGGGTTTGAACAAACACGTTAAAGTTTTGATAGAAAATAAGTTGTAAATATTATTAATTACTAAATACCCTAAGGGAACTGCGTAACCCATAGGGATGACGGGGTTAAATCCCTAAGGGTCGTGAAACTCCCTTAGGGTTTTGAGATGAAATAGAAAAATGGGTTTGGACAAACACGTTAAAATATTGATAGAAAATGAGTTGAAAATATTATTAATTAGTAAATACCCAAAGGGAACTGCGTAACCCTTAGGGTTTTAAAATGAAAGTTTAAACACCGTGTTGTAAAAATTTCTATAAGAGATTTTATTTCAATGAATTAAAACAAAATAATTTATAATACCCTAAGGGAACTGCGTAACCCTTAGGGATTAGAGGAATAGGGATAGAAAAAAAAATGCAAAGTCAATATAACATATCGCAAAAAATAAAAGAAAAGTCAAAGTCATTGGGTTTTCTCGAGTGTACCATCATTCCGGCAGGTTTCCTGGAAGAAGAGGAAGAGCATTTTAAAAACTGGTTGAATGCCGGCATGTATGGCGAAATGGGTTACATGGCCCGCAATGTGGAAAAACGCCTTGACCCGCAGCTACTTTTTGAAAACGCTAAAACGGTAATTGTTGTTCTTCAAAACTATTTCCCCGAAGAAACACAAAAAGACCCCGAAGCGCCGGTACTTTCAAAATATGCATACGGTACCGATTACCATTTTGTGATGAAAGACAAGCTGAAAAAACTGCTGGCTTTCATTGAGGAACATGTTGGTCCTTGCAATGCCCGGCCGTTTGTGGATTCGGCGCCGGTACTTGAGCGTGCCTGGGCACACCGCGCCGGTCTGGGCTGGGTGGGTAAAAACAGCAACCTCATTTCGGTGCACCACGGCAGTTTCTTTTTCATTGGCGAACTTATTCTCGACATTGAACTGCCTTACGACCAGTCCAAACAGGCAACCGACCACTGCGGAACCTGCACCCGCTGCATCGATGCCTGTCCCACCAAGGCCATTGTAGCCAACCGTGTGGTGGATGCCCGTAAGTGCATTTCGTACCAAACCATCGAACTAAAAGGCAAACTGGACGAAAACCTGAAGGGACAATTTGAAAACCAGGTGTTCGGCTGCGACATTTGCCAGGATGTTTGCCCCTGGAACCTGAAATCAACCCCTCATAACGAAGAGAGTTTTCAACCTCATCCGAAACTTCTTGAACTTTCAAAAAACGACTGGCACAATATGGGAAAGTCGGTTTTTGATGAACTCTTTAAAAATTCGGCTGTTAAAAGAGCCGGTTTTAAGGGAATTAAAAGAAATTTGGAATTTGTTCAACCTGAAACCGATGGCTGAAAAATACGAATATGAGACCATTCTAATCAAAGGTACGCAATTGGGCGTATTTGCCGAGTTTCCGTTTGAAAGTGCAAAAATTTTTGGCACCCGAAAAGCCATTCGCGTAAAAGCCACTTTTGATGGCAAAATTTACAGGATGAGTTTATTGCCACACGGAAACGGTACTCACTGGCTGCATATTAAAAAAGTAATCCGCAATGCCATTGGTAAAGAGGAAGGAGACACGGTTTCCGTCTGCATTGAAAAAGACGAAAACCTGCCAACCATCGAAATTCCCGAATATTTAAAATGGCTCTTGGAAAATGAATCCGAAATGATGATTGCTTTCAAAAAACTACCCTACTCTGCAAAAAAATTCTGGGTGGAATTTATCGAGGAGCCAAAATCGGAAGAATCAAAAGTTCAGCGCATAAATCGGTTTTTTGAAATTTTGCACGATCGTGATTCAGGGAAAACCTGAATAAAGTTGTCATATAACCGTAATACAGCTCGTTTCAGTTTTACACAAACTATTTAAACAACTGAAAGCCATGATATTAAAGATAATTACATGCCTGATTTTCATTCATTTTTTCACCCTCACGTTAAATGCACAAAACATTGAATCGTGGATTGAAAAAAACGAGAAAGTTCCGGTTGAAAAAATTTACCTGCATACCGACCGGGACTATTATTTTACCGGCGAAGCGATTTGGTTGAAGGCTTATTTAACCGACAGCCGTTCGGGCCGCCTGATTCCGGGTGCTGAAAATATGTTTATCCGGTTAATCGACGAAAGAGGGAATGAGACTATTAGCCTAAATCTGATGAGTGTGAACGGGCAGGCGCCAGGGCATATCGATTTACCTGATACCTTGAAGCCGGGCAGGTATTTGCTCCAGGCTTTTACCGACTATCTTCAGAATTTTGGCATAGAATCCTTTTTTCAAAAAACGATTGAAGTTCAACGACCGGCAAGTTCTGTACGTGCTGTTGAAGCCCGTCATCGAACTGCCCCCGCAAGAAAAATGGTCGCAGATGTTCTTTTTTTTCCACAGGGAGGTAAATTGCTCGAAGGTGTTTCCAACCTGGTGGCATTTAAGGCCATTGACGGAAATTGCCGAGGCATTGATGCTGCTGGCGTTGTGCGTGATGAAACAGGAACCGATGTGGTTACTTTCCGCACCGATTACAAAGGCATGGGGATTTTCTTCTTAACTCCACAGCAAGGGAAATCCTATCATGCGGTCATCAACGGGTTTCCGTCTTTTCGTTTTTCCTTCGATTCGCTGATGGTAACCGATGGCGTAAAAATTCAGGTGGTAAATCAAACGAGTAGAGAGCTGATTGTAAATGTGGCCGGAAATTCTGAAACATTTTCGGGAGAGCCCTTTTATTTTGTGAATATGCACCGTGGAGAGGTGGTTTTTTACCAGCCATTTACACTGGAAGGATCAAATCACTTGCTCAAATTCGACTACGATATGCTGAAGGGTGGGATCAACCAGCTGATTTTACTGAACAGAAACCTGGAGCCGGTTTCGGAAAGGTTTGTTTTTGCTGATAATTTTAAACTGCACCAACTGTCGGTAGATGTGGGCAATGCCATTCACCTGCCACGGTCACCAGTAAGATTGACCATTTCGGGCGATGATTTTCCGGAAGAAATTTCAAATCTTTCGGTGGCAGTGGTACACGAATCCGCTTATGGTGAAACGGGAGTATCACATCATATTTTATCAGAATTATTTCTTAATTCAGAGTTGACCGGTTTTATTGAATCTCCGGCAGATTATTTTACCGACACCGGTCTGGAAGCCAAAACCAAACAACGCCTGCTGATGCTCGCCAACGGTCGCGAAAGTTACTTTTGGAATGGCGTGCCAGAGGTGAACACCCCTTTGAAATACATACAAACGGCGGGCCTCGGACTACGCGGAACAGCAACTCAGGTTACAACAGGCCAGCCGGTTGCAAATGGCGAAATTACCCTGGTAATTGAAAAAGACAGGGAATTGGCTTTCCTGACACAAACCACCGACAATGAAGGTGGATTTGCTTTTTCCGGTTTGTTGTTTAACGATACTGCACGGGTTTATGTGCAGGCTAAAAACCAGCGGGGAAGACAGAATACAAACATTTCGCTGGTTCCCGTTTTTCAGACAGAAGCACCGGTTGCGAGCCTGAAGTCGTTAGGCAGTTCAGGTACCTTTCCAGCATCGCTCGAAATTCAAAAATACCATCAAAACCAAATAACCAGTGATTTTTTGAGAAAGCAGGGTTCGATAAGGTCTGTCGTTCAGCAACAGGATGAAGGTCTGACTGTTGACGACGGGCATTTCAGAATTTACGAAAGGGCCGATCATGTAATTGAAGTGCCTGAAATCGAATCGACGTTTGGAAATGTTCTCGATTTTCTGACCGGTAGAGTGGCTGGCCTCGACATCAGCGGAGAAAAGGTTACCATAAGGGGAACAGGAAATTTCGACAGCAACTCGTCTCCATTGTTTCTGATTGATGGTGTGCCTGTAATTACCAGCAACATTTCAAACCTCCCCGCTGAGGTAACCAGGAATACCGGCACCGAAAGCTGGAATGAGGGGAACAGTGCAGTGGAGAAAATTAAGTCTATTCCCCTGAACGATATCGACAAGGTGGAAATCCTGAAGTCACCCCAGAACCTGGCCATTTTCGGAACGGAAGGAGCCAACGGGGTGATAGCCATTTATACCCGCAAAGGGGAAAAAACAGCATCCGATTTGGCCAAAGGGGTTATCGCTGAAAAGATTGCCGGATATACTTCATTCCGGAAGTTTTATTCTCCCAATTATTTACCTGAAAATATAAATTTGGAAAAGCCTGATTTCAGAACCACTCTGTTTTGGGAACCCGAAATCGTATTGCAAAACGAGCCGGCTGAACTTTCATTTTTTACTTCGGATCAAACCGGTAAATACAAGGTCATTGTGGAAGGAATCAGCGAGTCGGGAAGAATTTGTATTGGAAAAACTGAATTTGAGGTGGTTGAAGATGTAGCCAATTGAATTATTTGCACGGGTAATTAAAAGTCAACTTTTTTAGTTCGAATTTACTGATTATCATACCAGTGCATGCCCTAAGTCGGCAATCAAATCTTCCTCGTTTTCAATGCCCACCGAAAGGCGCATCATGGTATCACGGATGCCGGCTTCCCGGCGTTCTTCTTCCGAAAACTCGGCATAAATGGTTGAGTGCGGATGAATGATTAATGTTTTGTTGTCGTTCAGATTGGTGGCCCGGCGAATAATTTTCAACCGGTTCATAAACTGAAAACAGGCAACTTTCGATTTCAGGTCGAAGGTCATAATCGTTCCGGGAATGCCGTTAAAATATTTTTTAGCTAGCTTATACCCAGGATCACTTTCCAATCCAGGATACGTGACCATTTTCACTTTAGGATGCGTTTTTAAGAAATCCCCTAATGCCAAACAGTTTTGATAACACTTTTCAACCCGCAGTTCCAGAATATCCAGCCCCTGAATCATAAATTTGGCGGTTTGCGGCGCCATACTTCCGCCGGTATTCCGATAAATGTTTTTACGCAGTTTGGCCAAAAATGCATTTTGCCCGAACTTTTCAGTGTATTTCGAAAAATTGGGATTTCGTTTCCAATCGTAATTTCCATGATCGATAATCGCGCCACCAAACGAGGTTGCACCGCCGGAAATGTATTTTGTTGTGGAAATCACCTCAACATTTACCCCAAATTTTGCAGCCTCAAAAACATTTGGCGGTGTGAGGGTGCTGTCGGCAATGAGCAGCAAATTATGTTTCCGGGCAATTTGGGCCAGCATTTCTATTTCGGCAATTTCCAGTTGCGGATTGGTAACGGTTTCAAAATAAATGGCCCGGGTATTTTCATCTACAAGTGCTTCAATTTCTTCTGATTTATTTAATTTTGAAAAACGGGTTTCCAAACCAAATTCTGCAAATGTCTGGTTAAAAAGTGCGTAAGTATGGCCAAAAAGCTGATTCCCCGAAATGATGTTCTCTCCGGCTTTTGCCACCGCCAAAATCGTGTTTGAAACAGCCGTCATTCCAGAACTAACTGCCAAAACCCCGTTGCTCTGGGTTAATGCTTTCATTTTCAGCTCGAAATATTCTACTGTTGGACTGGATGAACGCGAATAAACATGGGCAGCATATTCGCCTTTAAAATTGGCTTCAATCTGTTCCGCCGAATCAAATTCAAAAGCAACCGCCTCGTATAATGGCATTTGCAAACTTTTATGCGGATCTGTTTTGGCATAGGGTACGTTCAGCGAACGAGTGGTAAATCCGGGCTTTTTCATACTATTAAAATTGTTTGTTTTTAGTGGTATAGTATGGAACTCGCATGTATTTTAATCACGCTCTTGAGTGTAATTATTTTACATGCTCGTTTCATTTTAATTCAACTTTTTCAAACAATCACTTTACCAAGATTGTTTCTTTCTCCACTTCAGGAAACAATCCATCTATTTGTTTTTGAATTTCTATTGTTTTTGATATTGCCGTTACAGTTTTGCAGTAATGCCGGGAATCTTCCATTATTCGTCCTTTTCTGTCTTTCAAATATTTATGCAATACCTGATACCCACCTATTTGATAATTCCAAACTTCAGGCGAAACATTATCGAAGTATTTTTCATTGTTTATGTGAATCGTTTTTTTGGTTTCACTGTATATGATTTTTTCAATTTTGTCGTTTTCAGAATCGCCCTGGTACTTTGAAACCGGGTTATCCAAATATTTGCTTTTTAACAAATGCAAATCAGTTAGTTTCTTTCCTAATTCTGCCATTTCAATAAACAATTTATAGCTTTTTGTAAACGGCACACGCGGAAAGTCGATTTTTAAAAATTCAGCATATTTTTCACGGTAGATATTGCTGTAAAACACACCATAGATGTAATAAAGGATTTCTTCGGGGGTGAGTTTTTTGTTGTAGGCTCCATTTAAAGTTTCGTATAACTTCTCATCAATGTTGGGCGTCCTGTTTTTGCTGTCATATTTTGCTTCCGGTTCAAATAGAATCATTGACTGGAGATGTTTTTTATAAGAAGCTGCCTCTTTATACAAGAACAATGGATAAAAATACGTTCTTTCTTTGGTTCTATTTGATATTAATGAATCGTCCACCATCTCTTTAGTAATTAAAGAGTGGCACCAAGTGTCCGATGAAATTTGCCTGCATGTTAATAGCGCTAAGTTTTCACTTTTCATGTGTTTCATAAAATCAGGCCTTCCCCAGTCAACCATAATTGGAGTATAATATATTTCCCTTATATCGAAAGGGCGATAATGAATTTTGCTGAAATAGGTATCCCAATTATCATCAGCCTTCAGCTTCTTCCGGGCTTCAGAAAGCTTCCAGCCGCGAGTGTCTTTTAATTTAAAAGTATTTTTTATTATTTCATCGGAGATTGAGTTATTTCTGAACTGAATTATTCTGTTTCGCAATCTGTTTTTATCAAAGTCAATAACAAAACTATCTCTGGCAGTTACTATTCCTGTTACGTTTACGGGGAATATTTCATTAATTGGTTTCCATTCAAGATATTCCTGAATTTTATCAACGTCTCTCGGAACGAAGAAGTACCAGGGGCTTTTGGGTTGAATTGATTGATAATTTTTTGTTTCAAAATGATGTGAATCCAACCAATCATATTTCGCTTCTCTTAATCCAAACTGGTCGGAATGGTAAACGTTGCAATTCTTTTTGTCCTTCTGTTTAATAAAAAGAGCTATGGCTGTTCCCTGCCTTATATCAAAAACATTTTCATCTTTACTACCATCGGGACAAGTTTCTTTTTTTAAACTATTGCCGTGTAAATCAAGAATATAAATTTCATTAAACGTATTCATCAGGCTTTGGCGCATACCCCTGAAAGTTGGATTGTCCAGATAACTGTGGTTGGTTATCATCCCTGCAATACCAAATCCTGCCTGATGAATTTTCCATTGGGCAAACCGCAGAAATTTAACGTAGTCATCCTGTAACCAGAGTTTTTTCTCACCAAGTGGTTTTCCGTCCACTTCGTAATAGCTTTGAGCGCCGTCAATATTCTGCTTTAAAAGTTTTTCAGTCCAGGTATTTATATTTGATGAAATGCCACTATAAGGAGGGTTTCCAAAAATGACCAAAAGAGGTTGTTTCTTCTTTACTTCGCCTGCCAGATGGCTTTCTTCGCTTAACGAACTCAATCCGGGGATTTGTACCTGCTCCAAATCCTCCATTTCAAGGGTGTTTGTAAGGTAAAGCTTAAACCGTTCTTCATCACTTAATCTGTAGCCCAATTCTTCGAAAAGAAAACTCATTTTCAAGTGACCGATAGCATAGGGAGCCATCATTAATTCAAATGCATAGAAATTTTTAAGAATCTGATTTTTAATAAGATTTGCTTTGCCGCCAGAACCATATTTTTCAGTAAACTCAGTTACAGCCAGTTTTATAGCTTCGGCAGGAAAAGTGAGGGTTCCTCCGGCAGGATCGAGCAAGGTAACACTCTCACCTGCAAGGCCATCTGTAATTTCAAAATGTGTTTTTAGAATTTGATTAATTGAACGCACGATATAACCTACTACCGATTCCGGAGTATAATACACACCGCGCTTATCTCTGACGGAAGGATCATAAGCCGACAAAAATGTTTCATAAAAATGGATAATCGGGTCTTTTCCCTTGCCTTCGCGGTAATAATCCTGTAAAATTTTATTTACATCGGTAACGCTTAAAACCCCGGCAATATCATCTACGATGATTTGCAAAGGTTTGGGAGGTTCTTCGAGCGAGATAAAACGAAAAACATCCCGAAGAATTCCAATGGTGTTGGGAATATATTTGAATGCCAGCTCCCGGTTAAATGAATTATCGGAGCGGGTTCGGGCTGCAAAAAGCCCGTAAGTAATGGTTTGGGAATACAAATCTGCAAATGACTGTTCAGTTAATGTGCCAATCAGGTATTTTTTAAAAGCTTCAAAAAATCCCAAAATTGCTTTTTTACCTTTTCTTCCTTCCTCGGCAATTTCGATGCTAATTACCTCATCCCGCAAAAAGCGGGTGCGTTTCGCCAACTCCAATGCCAGATTTTTTGCAGTCCGAACTTGCGGCAGTGAGAATGAAAAAAAAGTATTGAAAAAATCAATAAAGGCGACTTCATTTTCAACAGGAGGAGCTGTTTTCAATTTTTTAGCCAAAGCCGGCCTTCCAACAGCTACCTTTTTAATCAATTCACCATCGCGATACAATCTGAACTCATAAAAATTGGTAAGAATAACATTTGGAAATGTACTTCGGTACCTTTTTAGTTGTTCCGAATCTTCAATCCAATCAAGATTTGAAATGGAAGGATCTTTTGCCTCGATGTAACCTGTAATATGATTTTTGCCATCCCAAACGCGGAAATCTGGGTTTCCGGCTTCCGTCTTTTTAGGTAAAATGGTAATGTCAATTTTTTGAATATTTTGTGTTTCGGCAAATGAACGAATCAATTTATCCAGATGAATGTAATAACTTTCCTCTCTTGCATCACCCTGGTTTAAACTACCCTGGAGGTCATTCAAATAAGCTTTTAGCATTTATAAAATTTAAACAAGGTTAAATATATTCTGAAGGAGCTAATTTATTAATTATTATAACCCAAACCAAATCCAAACTGAAACAGCGGCTCGCGGCTGTCGTAGGGAACATCTTCCTTCTGTTGCCTTACCGCCTCCATTGTCGGGGGCAGTTCAAACGGCAGTTTCCCGGATGGATTAAATTCGCCAAACAGGATATCAAGCAGGGCATCGTCGAAAGCGCCAAAATCACACAGCAGGCCAACAGCATGGTCAGCGATTTCCGGAATAACAGCCGGACGATCGAGGTAAATGCAAACGATGGTGGGTTTTTGTTTCATTATTTTCAGAATGCGCGACAGTTCGGGCTCTTTAAAATCGAGGTCGCCCTGGTGAAAAAAACGTTCAACAAGGTCGCCTTTACGAGGTTCCCAGGGGGCCTGAAGGCGCAGCACGGCATAATCCGCATCGGCCAGACTATCAACTACAACAGCATATTTTTGAGCCGTTTCCTTTTCCATGTTTTCAATGTAAATGCGGCTGCCGGTTTTCAGAGGAAGCACAAACGAACTATCCTCTTTCATTTCATTTTTGAGCAAAACAATGGATTTTCGCTGTGCCAGTTTTCCATTCTCAACAAATTCAGGATTTCCAACTACTTTTTCCGCTTCGGAAACATCCAGAAACGGATTGTCGAACAACCCCATCTGAAACTTGGCCCGTAGCAGCCTACGCACCGATTCATCAATCCGGGATTCGCTAATTTTTTCTTCTTGAATGAGTTTAATAAGTTCTTTGGTGTTCATGTTTCCACCAAACTGATCCACACCGGCATAAACAGCTTTTTTAATGCGTTCGCTCACATTCAGGTCTTCAACGCCCCAGCTTTTAGCTTCCATAATTTCTCTTCCGAGAATTTTGAAACCTTCAATAATGCTCCAGTCGGTGCAAACAATGCCGTCGTAGCCGTATTCTTCTCGCAACAAACCGGTTATGATTTCGCGATTGAAACTCATTCCCACATCTTCGGAGGTTTGTCCCACCGGAACACCGTAGTAGGGCATTATCATAGCTGTGCCGGCTTTCAGTGCCGCTTCAAACGGTATCAGATGGTATTTGAAGTTATTTCCCGGATAGGCCTGTTCTGAGCCATAACTGAAATGGGCATCTTCACCGTCTTGCTGCGGTCCTCCACCCGGCCAGTGTTTGGTCATGCAGGCTACGCTTTCTTTTCCGAATTTTTCACCCTGAAAACCGTAAATGTAAGCGGCAGTAAGTTTTGCCGAAAGGTGTGCATCTTCGCCAAACGTTCCGTTCACTCGTGCCCAGCGCGGTTCGGTGGCCAGGTCGGCCATGGGATGAAGCGCGGTACGAATTCCCACTGCCCGGTATTCCCGGTTAGCAATTTTACCGAATTCAGCCACCAGCGCAGAGTCACTAGTGGCAGCGAGCCCAATGGGTTCAGGCCATTTTGAAAAATCGCTCCCCAGCAATTCAGGGCCGATAAAATTGTTGATTCCATGCCGCGGATCCGAACTTATGGTGACAGGGATTCCTAGCCTGGTTTGAGCCGCTATTTCCTGCAGCCGGTTATGCCATTCGGCCAGTTTTTTCGATTCAGGAATAGCAAACAGGTTAAAATGGTTGATTTTTCGGTTGGCTACCACATCCCAGGTGGAGTTCATGCTCATGGTGCTCACATCCGGTCTGCCTGCAATTTCACCGTTTTTGCCTACGCCAATGGGCGGGTGCCACATCATGCCTGCTTTTTCTTCAATGGTCATCTGTTCCAGCAAATCCTCCACACGCTCTTCCACGCTGCGGCGGCTGTCTTCATAAACATCCAGCTTTCCGTTTTTATTCAAATCACGAAATAAATGGCCGTTTTCGGTTAAAGTCATCGTTTCGGTAAGCTGCTTCCTGGCTTTCCGGTTCAAAAAACCATAATACCCCTGGAATACCAAAAAAGCAAAAAACAGCAATGCGGCAAAACTAAGAATCAGGCGACCCAAAAAACGAAAAACTTTTTTCATAGATTTTATGTTTTGATTTAAAATGCAACGGATAATTCTGAAAACCTGTAACAAATGTATTGAAAATTAATTTGGAGCGAAAGGTTTCAATTTATACTTTT
>Ga0334894_1001249_pt1 | contig 22604 bp, 18 predicted proteins | sample GraSluR3_MG_6_FD_207225 | JGI IMG/M metagenome (GOLD analysis project Ga0334894, IMG submission 207225) | Sludge microbial communities from methane-producing bioreactor in Wageningen University, Netherlands - Granular Sludge_12_05 R3 | ecosystem: Engineered > Bioreactor > Anaerobic >... | reverse complement strand
GTCGATCAGCTTGCCTTCGGAGGTTTCGACGTAGCCCTTGTCGGGGCCGATGCCGAGCCCCGACGTATTGTCGTAATCGTTGTTGAAGATGGTCTGGGCATCGAGGAAGTCGGGGTCGTCGCTGACCTGGACGATCACGTCGCGGTACACCCGAGCCTCGGCGTGGTTGTGCCAGACCACCACGGCGTAGATGGTCGACCGGTTGCCCAGGTCGATCTGCACCCACTCGGTGCCGGGGCGGAGTTCGAGGTAGCCGAAGTCCGACGCCTCCTTATCGCCGTCGACCACGTAGTCGACCTCACCGGCGGCGGGCATGGGATCGCTGCATGTGACCCGCTTGCCGCGGGCCAGGTTGACCGTGCCCTCGGGGGCCAGGAAGGGCGCGCGAGGCTTTCCCAGCGGCTTCTCGACGTTGGGCTCGTCCTGCGGACTTGGCGTGCCTCGGAATGCGGGGGCGGGAAGCTCGATCTCGATCGGCACGAGCTTCATCGCGGCGGCCGGGGCCGGCTCGTCGGGCATCGCGGGGGCCGCCGGCTCCGAGAAGTCGGGGATCGCGTCCAGCGGCGTCGTCACCGAGGGCGCCAACGGCGTGGTAACCGAGGGCCCGGTCGGCGTCGTGACCGACGGGCTGGGCGGCGAGATGGGCGGCCCGCTGGGCGGCTCGGTCGGAGGGCAGCCCGCCAACAAGGCCAGCCCGGCCAGCACCAGCAGGGAACCAGTCGCGTTTGCGCGGAAAAGACGTTTCACGTCGGTTTCTCCTCCAGCGTGATTGGGTTTTGAGCGATCGATGGTCGTGATCCCCTTCATACGGTCCGCCTCGAAGTCCCCGGCGCAAGGCCCGGCCCCTCGGATCGCGGCCCGCGCCGGGAGACAATTCAGGCTAAAGCGATTCGAGGACCTTGTTGGCTCGGGCGCGTGTGTCGTCGCGCGTGGCGAACTTGAGCAGTCTCTGCATGGCGGCCCGGACGTCGTCCTGGTTGCCGTCCATCTTCTCGGCCACCATCACGGCGGCCAGGGCGGCCTCTTCCACCAGGGCCGATTCGTACAACAGAGGCAACACCAGGTCGAACGCCTGGGCAGACCGCGTGCTGCCGAGCGCGCCGGCAACGAGCCGCTTCTCCTCCGGACGCTTCGCCAAGGCCATCACCTCGGCCAGGGCTTCGACGTCGGCGGCCTGGTCTTCCTTGGCATCGGCCAGGCGAACCAGCCCGCGAATCGCCAGCACGTGGTGGCGCAGGTTCTCGCCCTTGGCCATTTCGACCAGATGGGATTTGACCGAGGCGTCGGGCCAGCCCGAGAGCATTCGGGCGGCTTCGTCGCGAACGGCCTCGTCGTCGTCTTCGAGCCGAGCCGCGACCGCTTCGAGGGCCTTCGGGCCGCCCGCCCGGGCCAAGGCGCGGACCAAGGCGATGCGCGACGCGGGTTCGGCGCTCTCGATGCCGGCGACGAGCGCGTCGACGCAGGCGGCTCGGCCGCGGCTGCAAACGCCGAGCAGGGCCAATTCGGCCTTGGCCCGCTCGGTCTCGTCTTGGGCGGCCTTCAACACGTCGATGACCTCGGCCGTGCGCTCTTCGGCGGCCAGGTACCGCAGGGCGTTCAGGGCGGCCAGGCGAACCGATGCCTCGGTGTCGCCGGTGCCGGCGAGCACGCCGGGTAGGGCCTCGGTGGCATTCCGAGCGGCTGCGACCTCCATCAACGCGGCGCGCACGGCCGGATCGGCGGCCTCCATGGCGTCGACGATCGCCTGGTTGACCTCATCGCTACGAAGCCGGATCAGAGCCTGCCGGGCGGCCGTCTTTTCGACCGGCGAGCCCGCGGCCGCCCTTTCGGCCAGCAGGGGCACTTCGTCCTTCGTGCCGAGGCCTCCGAGCGCCTTGATGGCGGCCGCGCGGATCGTCTCCTGGTCGCTTTGGAGCGCATCGACGACGGCCTGCCGCGCGGCTTCGTCGCCGCGGTCGCCGAGGGCTTCGATCAGCTCGGCCTGCCCGTCGCGAGGCAGCTTGGGCAGAAGTTCAACGAACTTCCGCGTGGCGGCCTCGCCGGGCACTTCCTCGCGAATCTGCTGGAGCCCCAAGGCTCGCATGTCGCGATCCTCGTCGCTGACCAATTCGACGATCATCTGGATGAGGTCTTCGTTGGGCGCCGCTTCCGCGGTGGCGGCCGGTCGGGCGTTCCCGCCCAGAGCGACCAGCAGCAAGAGCGTCGCGCCCGTGATTCGGCTCGTTCGACTCAAGGATTCTCCTCCTCGTGAATGAGACAAGGCCCGCGGGACGCATCGCACGCGCCCGCGGGCTCGTAACTGGTCTCCGTGCACGGCACGTAACCGGGAGCCGCGCCGGACCGGAACCGCGGCCGGTCCAGGTGTTTGGGCTGGGGCTCGTTGCCGGTGCTTCGCACGTACTCTCGAGCCACCCCCGCTTGAGATCAAACCGCACTGCCCCCGCGCCCATCGGGTTACTTTTTCCCCGCCACGGCCAGCATGCCCCGCGTGCCGGCCACGCGGACGTGCTTCAGCTCACTCTTGGCCAGGGCCCTGTAGATCTTCAAAGCGTCGGTCTTCTTGCCGTCGGCCAGGAGCCGCTCGGCGCACACCAGGTACGCGTCGGCGGCCGCCAGCTTGAGGTTCGCGGGGGCCTTTTCCTGGAATCCCTCGAGGGCTTCGGCGGCCTGGGCGTTGCCGATCGAGCCGAGGGCCGCGGCCGCGGCCGCGGCGATCTGCGGATCGGAATCGCCGAGCAGGGCGATCAGGGCATCGGCGCTTTCGGCATCGCGGCGCACGCCGAGCGAGTTGATCACGCCGACCTTGAGGCGGCCGCTGACTTTCGGCATGGCGTCGCGCATGGCGGCGACTGCCGCGGCGTCGGGGATTCGCTCGAGGGCATAGCGGGCCATGTGGGAGAGCTTCTCGTCGGTCAACAGCGCGGAGACCGCCGGCACGCACTCGGCCGAGCCGATCAGGCTGAGTTGCCGGCAGGCAATGTCCTTGGCCGCCTGGGGCGCGTCGCCGCGGATGACGGCGCTGAGCCGCTTTTCCAGTTCGAGGCGCGCCTGGTCGTCGTCGTGCGAGTCGGCCACCGCCTTGTCGAGGGCGGCCAGGGCCGTGCGATCGGCTCCCCACTCGTAGCCCTTCAGCGCGTCGAATGCCTTGTCGAGGGCTTCGTCGGCCGCGGCGTTCGGCAAGGCCGAGGTGAGGGCAACGATGGCCGCCAGCACGGCTGCCAGGGCGATAGTGCTTCGCGACATTTTGCTTCTCCTAGTGGGTGGTTGAGGTCGTCTTCGTGTCGGATTCGTAACTAGTTTCGTCGAACGCAACGCCCGGGGCAAGCCCGGCCCGGTGCGGCGCTACAGGCGCCAGGGCTCGCGGATCGTTCGGGTGAGCAGGCGGTCGGCCATGGGGTCGCCGACGAACTGCTCCTTCACTGGGTCGAAGGTCAGCTTGCGCCCGAGCTGCAGGCAGATGTTGGCGATCTGGCTGGTCGAGTTGGCCCGGTGGGCTCCCTCGGCCGGCGCGACGGGCTGACGGCGCGACTTGACGCAGTCGAGGAAGTTCCGCACGTGGTTGGCCTGGGGATAACCCTTGCCGAACTTGCGGTCGGCCAAGAGCGACTTGGGCTCGGCCTCGACGTTGCCGTCGTCGTCGACGTAGATCATGCCTTCGCTGCCCACGAAGCGGACGTGCAGCGGCCATTTGCCCTCCTCGAACACCAGCTCGACCCCGTTGGCGTAGCGGGCCACGATGGTGCCCTCGACCACCTCGAACTCCGTGGGGGTCGTGTCGTCGGCGTTGTTCGCCCACTGGCAGAGGTCGACCGTGTGGCTGCCCCACTCGGTAATCATGCCGCACGAGAAATCGTAGTTGGCCATCCAGAAGGGCCGCGTCAGGTAGGTCTTGTTGAACGGCCGCCACGGGGCCGGTCCCAACCACATGTCCCAGTCGATGACCTCGGGGTCGGGTTCGGGCTCGGGGGGCAGGGTGGCGTGCGGATGGTACTTGAACCACTCGGCGGGCGCCATCTCGGCGTAGAGCGTTTTCAGCTCCCCGAGCTTCCCGGTCTGGGCCAACTCGACGGCGTAGGCGAACCGCGACACGGTGCGGCGCTGGGTGCCGCACTGGAAGATCACGCCGTACCGCTCCATGGCCTGGCACAGGGCCCGGCCCTCGGCCAGGGTAACGGCCATCGGCTTCTCACAGTACATGTCCTTGCCGGCCTGGGCCGCGTGGATCGACGCCAGGGCATGCCAGTTGTCGCCCGTCGCGACCAGCACCGCGTCGATGTCGTCGCGGGCAAGCAGATCGCGGAAGTCGCGATAGGTCGCGCAATCGCCGTTGCCGTACCGCTTGTCGACTTCGGCCTTTCCCTGGTTGCGGCGGTCGGCCTGCACGTCGCAGACGGCGACCATCTGCACGTCGTCGTTGGAGATCAGGGCCTGCATGTCGTGCCTTCCGCGCCCGCCGAGGCCGATCGTGCCCATGACGATGCGCTCGCTGGCCGGCGGTTTCTTCTCGGCGCCGAGGGCGGCCGACGTAATCACGAAAGGTGCCCCCAGGGCGGCGCCCGCGCCCCGGACAAAGGCGCGGCGCGTCATCGCGTGTTTGCTCACCGTTGGTTCTCCTTGTGGCTAGCCGTTGCTCGCATGATTGGACCGAGCCGGCCCCGTCGCGGCTCAACGCGGCCGCGTCGCGGAGCGAAAGCGGACCGTGGTCGCGGGTTCCGCAAGACAACACCTTCGATATCACCGTCACCTTAACCGCCAGCCGGCCGCCGGGCAAGGATTGCCTTGCGACCGTGGTCGCGGCACGCCCCATCTTGCTCGGCTCGACACGGGCAGCGAACCGGCCATGCGGGGGGTCAGCGGGCTTGCGATCGACGTCGATAGGCCGTGGGAGAGAGCCCCGTCCGCTTGGCGAACACGACGTCCAACCGCCGGGCACTGCGAAACCCCGCTTGCGCGGCCACGGCCGTGATGGGCAGATGGGTGTCGGTAAGCAGCTCCTTGGCGCGTTCGATTCGCACGCGGCAGATTTCGTCGAGCACCGACCGTCCCAGCAGGGAACGAAAGCGCCGCTCCAAGAGGCGTCGCGCCACCGCGAGGCCGTGGGTCAGCTCGGCGACGCTCAGGTCCTCCCCCGCGTGCTGGCGGATATACTGCAGGGCCGCCTGGACGATCTCGTCGTCGATCGCCATCACGTCGGTCGAGTGCCGGGTGACCACGTGCAGGGGCGGCAGCAGCAGGGGAGCCCGCAACGGGGTTTCACCCGACATGAGCCGATCGAGCAGCGCGGCGGCCTCATAGCCGATGCGCTGCGACGGCACGGCGATGCTCGATAGCGCCGGTTGGGTTAAGGTGCATTCGAGGTCGTCGTTGCCGATCCCGAGCAGGGCGACCTCTTCAGGAACCTTCAGCCCGATCTGGGCGCATACGTCGGCCAGATAGCGCGCCGGAGCGTCTTCGCAGCAGAGAACGGCGGCGGGCTTGCCGAGCTGGCGCAACCATCGGTGGGTTTTCTCCGCCGACTTCCGCCACAGGGCCGGGGTGGTCAGATCGGCAAGATACTCGGTGTGGCACGAGGCCGCGTCGTGGCCGGTCTCGGCCAGCCGCCGCCGGAACGCCGCCTCCAGGATTCGCGAATAGACCGCCGACGCGCTGCCGAAAAAGCCGAAGTGATCGAACTTCCGCTCGACGAAGTAGTCGGCCGCCATGCGCCCCGCGGCCGCGTGCTCGACGTCGACGGTCGGCACGTCGAGCGACGGCAGCGTGCAAGCCGTGTCGACCAAGGGGATGCCCATGCCGGCCAACTGGTGCGCGACGCGAGGCAGCACCAGTCCGGCAATGATCCCGTGGGGTTTCCAGTCGCGCACGTGGGACACGACGTGCAGCCGCGGGGGCGCGTCGCGCAGGATCCAGTTCGGCTTGTCGGCCGCATAGACGCGCACGCCTCGAATCACTCCCCGGACGAAGCTCAAGCCGCGGTCCAGGAGCAGGGCGATGCGTCGAGTCGGATTCATGGAAGAATTACCCCGTCAGGCGATCAGCCCCCCTGCCCAGCAGGCGTAGGCGACCGGCGCCGCGAAGAGGATCGAGTCCATGATATCCAGCACGCCGCCGAAGCCGGGGAGCCAACGGCTCGAGTCCTTCTGGGCCACGTCGCGTTTCAGCAGCGACTCGGCCAGATCGCCGACCATGCCGGCCCCCGCGACCAAGGACGCGAACAGCAGCCAGTGGAAGGGCGGGCCGAGCCCCGCCGCGCCTCCGCGGAAGCCAAAGCACCGAAACGCGATCCAGGCGCCGATCCAGGCAAAGACCATGGCGCCGATCGCGCCCTCGACGGTCTTGCCGGGGCTCAGCCGGGGCGCCATCTTGTGGCGCCCCACGAGTCGGCCCACCGTGTAAGCGCCCACGTCGCCCAGCTTGACCACGATCAACAACGACACCAGCGCGCCGATTCCCCAGACGACCAGCAGCCCGACCACGAAACTGAGCAGCAATCCCACGTAGACGAGCCCGAGGATCGCCGCCGCGAGGTTCGCCGTCGCGCCGCCGGGGTTCTTGAACCGGGCCATCTCCGCGCTGAAGGCGAGGATCACTCCGGCGGCCAAGGCGATCAACGTGGCGCGGGCGCCCGCAGCGGCGTCCGCCGCGAACCCGCCCGGAGTCTCCCACGGGCCCCAACCGACGCGGCGGCCGATGGGGACGATCCAGCACGACGAGGCCACCAGCAGGTTGCCGCAATAGACGACCCAGGGCGCCGGCCGGCCGCCGCTGGCCGCCGCCAGCTCGATCATCTCGCGGCTGGCCGTCACGACGATCAGGAGCAGGAGCGGAAACAGGGCGATTCCGCGAATACCTCCCGATTCGGCTCCCGTGAGCCGGTAGAGCCAACTGTCGAGCCAACCGAGCCCCGCCAACGCGGCGACGAGCAGAATTCCCAGCAGTAGGCGCCAACGGAGCATGATGTCACGGGATCCGCGATGCAAGTCGTTCGTGGCAAGATCGTCGCCCTGCCGGAGCCCCGGTCGGAGGCCACGGCGTCACTCGAGCTTGAGCCCTCCAAACCGCCGGTCGCGGGCGGCGAAGTCGCAGATCGCCCGGTGGAGCTGGTGCTCGTCGAACTCCGGCCAGCACGCTTCGGTGACCCAGATCTCCGCGTAGCTGATCTGCCACAAGAGATAATTGCTCACGCGCATTTCCCCGGCGGTGCGAATCAGCAGATCGGGCTCGGGCATCCCGGCCGTGTAGAGATGCGAGGCGATCGTTTCCTCGGCCACTTCCTCCGGCTTCAGCCGGCCGTCGGCGACCTGCCGGGCGATCGCGCGGACCGCGTCGACCAGCTCGGCCCGGGCGCCGTAGTTGACGGCCAGACAGAGCCGCAGGCCCGAGTTTTCGCGAGTCAATGCCTCGGTCTTGTCGATCTCGCGCAAGACTTCGTCGGGAATGCCCTCGCGGCGCCCGATCACCCGAAGGCGGATGTCGTGGCGCATGAGCGAAGTCCGCTCTTCGACCATGTACTGCTCGAGCAGGTGCATGAGGAAATCGAGTTCCGGCCGGGGCCGCTTCCAGTTCTCGCTCGACAGGCAGTAGAGCGTCAGCTGCACGATCCCCAGGCGGGCGCACTCCTCGGTGATCCGCCGAACGCTCGCCACTCCGTGCCGGTGCCCCTCGATGCGCGGCAGCCCGCGGCGCTGCGCCCAGCGCCCGTTGCCGTCCATGATCGCGGCAATGTGCCGCGGCCGCCGGCTCATCGGGACCGAGTCGATCTCGCAGGTCATCGTGGCCGAAAACTGGGACATGACCGTAACTGTTCACCGCCGCGCCAAGATCGTCTGCTCGCGGTCGGGACCGACGGAGACGATTTCGACGGGCCGCCCCACCAGGGAGCGGATGCGATCGAGATAGCGCCGGGCCTTGTCGGGCAGGTCGGACATGCGCCGGGCGTTCGAGATCTCGTGCTGCCAGCCGGGCAGGCTTTCGTAGATCGGCACAACGCGGCGCAGATCGTCGACGTGACTGGGAAAATCGGTGGTCCGGCGCCCGTCCAACTCGTAGGCCACGCACACCTGCAACTCGGGCAGCTCGCTGAGCACGTCCAACAGCATGACGGCCAGCACGTCGACGCCGCTGAGCCGGGCCGTGTAGCGGGCGGCCACCGCGTCGAACCAGCCGCAGCGCCGGGGACGCCGCGTCACCGTGCCGTACTCGTTGCCCCGATCGCGGATGTGCTGGCCCGTCGCGTTGTCCTGCTCGGTGGGAAACGGGCCGCCGCCCACGCGCGTCGTGTACGCCTTGACGACCCCGACCACCTTGTCGACGTAGCGGCCGGGCACGCCGGAGCCGCTCGGCACCCCCACGCCCGAACTGTTGCTGCTGGTCACGAAGGGAAACGTCCCGTGGTCCACGTCGAGCAGGGCCCCCTGGGCCCCCTCGAAGAGGATCCTCTTGTTCGCATCGACCGCGTCGAGCAGATAGGCCGTCGTGTCGGCGACGTACGGCTTGAGGCGCTCGGCATAAGCCCGGTAGCTGCGATCGATCTGGCCGGCGTCGAGCTTCTCGCCGAGCATCTGGCTCTTGGCTTGGGCGATCTGTTCGATTCGCGTCGAGAACCCCTCGCGGTACATGTCGCCGAGGCGCACGGCGAACGCGCGCCCCACCTTGTCGCGATAGCAGGGGCCGATTCCGCGCAGGGTCGTGCCGATGGCCTCGCCCCCGGTGCACTTGTCGAGCAGCCCGTCTTCCACGAAGTGCCAGGGAAAAATGACGTGGGCCCGATCGCTGAGCATCAGATTGCTGCCGACGGTCACTCCCCGGGCGGTCAGCGAGTCGATCTCGTCGAGAATGCCGGCCGGATTGAGGACCACGCCGGCGGCCACGACGCACTGCACGTGGCTGCGAAAAATGCCGCTGGGCACGAGCGACAGCTTGTAGGTCTGGCCGTCGGCCACCACGGTGTGTCCGGCATTGGCCCCGCCCTGGTAGCGGACCACGATCTCGTGTTCTTCGGTCAGAAGATCGACGATCTTGCCCTTGGCCTCGTCGCCCCACTGGAGACCGATGACGCATGTCGCAGGCACAACTTCGGCCCTCGATAGAGGTTTCGGATTGCTGCGCGGCGCCTCAGCCCGCGCCTGGGACCACCGGCAATGGCAGGACCAGAATGCCAAACAAATCACTTTAGCATCCCGTGCGAACCACCGTCAAGGATTGGCCGACCCCTTGTGCGCATGAGCGTGGTGCCCAGCGGCCGACACGCCCGAGAAGGGCATCTTGCCCCCCCTGACATGGGTAATCTGTGTTCCACATGGCCGTTGTGGGGAAACGGTTGGGGCACGCGAGAATGATCGTCGTGTTTTCCGCCGGAAATCACGGTCCGTTTCCTTTGCCTCTCCACCCCAGCGAGGACAGGGCCCCCTCGGTCGTTGGGTTCGCGGTGCCGGGTGCGCGTGCGTGAGCAAGCCATGGACCACGATTCGCGACGGTCGGTTCTCAGGGTATCGCGAGGTCGCAGGGCCAGAGAACCCCCCGCTTTCGCGCGCTCCCGGCATGGGCTATACTTCTGGGTTTCAGTCTCAGTTGATCGCCGTTGTTCTGGGAAGGATTGGCGGATGGCTCACACGGTGCAGTCCTTTATCGACACGTTGCGGGCGGACGGCGTGGAGGCCGGGCGCAAGGCCGCCGAGGAGATTCGCCGCGAGGCGGAGAGGCAGTCCGAGCAACTCATCCGCGAGGCCGAGGCCAAGGCGAGCCGGATCGTCGAGGAAGCCGAGCGGCAGCGGCAGGAGACGGTCGAGCGAACCCGGATCGACCTGGAATTGGCCGCTCGCGACACCGTGGCCAAACTGCGCGATGCCCTGAGCCAAGCGGTCAATCGAGTGCTGGGGCGCGCGGTTTCGGAGGCGTTCGACGACGTGGATTTCCTGAAGGACCTCATTCGCGAAATCGCGTGCAACTACGCTCAGTCGGACGCGGCGGGCGAGCAAAGGATCGAGTTGAGGGTCTCGGAGCCCATGCGGCGGAAACTGGCCGACTGGGCCATCGCCACGTTCCACACGCCCTGCGACGACCGCCGGCTGTCGCTCGAGCTGCACGGCGCCCTCTCGACGGCCGGATTCGAGTACAAGGTTTCAGGCGGGACGGTCGAGGTGACGCCCGATTCGGTGGTCCAGGTGCTCTCCGAGATCGTCACGCCCCAACTCCAGCAACTGCTCGCTTCGAGCCAGGAGGGCCAGGCCAGCGAACCGACGTGAAGTGCACCGAGCACGACTCGGCAAGAAAGGTGGGGAGCCGCGGCCAGGCTCGTCGTGGATCGGTAGCGAGGGCCAACCGAACTGCGGCACCCCGCAGCCTCTCTCGCCGCGATCGCTTGGCAAGCACGCCACCCATTCGAAACCACCTTGCGAAATCACTCCACCAGCGCTGCCGACGGGCGCTTCGACACGCCGCGACTTCCTCTCATGCCAACCGCCCGACACTTCCACATTACGACGCTTCCGGCACTCGGTGAGCTTGGCAGTGTGCCCCCGATGGGACTGGTCGATTTGATCGAACACATCGGCGAGCACGGGCAGTGGCGGGAGCAGGTCGAAGCGATCGTCCTGCTCGATGATCTGTTGCAGCGCGAGTCGCTGCTGGCCGGCGAGATCGAGGAGGTCGAACCGGCCGTGCTCACGGTGCAGCAGGCGCGAGGCGAGGCGCCGCTACCCGACCGGCTGTTCCCGGCGGTCGAGCACGAACGGGCGCCGTCCGTCGAGGCCGACCGGCTTTGGGAGGGCTATTTTCGCTACGTGCACGGCTTGGGGCGCGCGAGGGGTAGCCGGTTTCTCGTCCATTGGGTGGGGTTCGAGGTCGCGCTGCGCAACGCCCTGGCCGCGTCGCGCGCCCGACGGTTGGGCCTTGAGGAGGCGGGCTATTTGGTCGCCCCCGACCTCGCCGAGGCGGGCGAAGACCTGGCGCCCGCGCTGGGCGAGTGGGAGGCGGCGCCGACGCCGCTGGCGGGCCTGCGCGCGGTGATCCGGGCGCGTTGGTCGTGGATTGACCGGCACGACGCCTGGTTTTCGTTCTCCCTCGACGAGCTGCTGGCCTACGCCGCCCGCGTCATGCTGCTCGAGCAGTGGCGCCGCTCGGCCGAAAAGGACGACCGTGCCTCGTGAGAGGGTGCGCCAGGAGCGAAACAAGTCACGTAAGCAACGAGCCACTCAATAAGGAATCGACGCGTGAATGCGAAGATCGCCGCGGTCTTTGGAAACCTCGTCATCGCCGAGACGGAGGGTCGCGTTATTCAGAACTCGCTGGCCTATTGTGTGCGCTCCGACGGCGTGCGGCTGATGAGCGAGGTGATCCGCGTTCGGGGCCACCTGGCCGACTTGCAGGTGTTCGAGGAAACGCGCGGCTTGCGGGTCGGCGATCCCGTCGAGTTGCAGGACGAGATGCTCTCGGTCGTGGTGGGCCCGGGGCTGCTCGGCAAGATCTACGACGGCTTGCAGAACCCGCTGCCCGAGTTGGCCGAACAGGTCGGATTCTTCCTCCAGCCGGGGCTTTACATCCACGGCCTGTCGCTCGACGACAGGTGGGATTTCACCCCGGTGGCGAAGCCGGGCGACGTGGTCGCGGCGGGCGACACCCTGGGTACGGTGCCCGAGGGCCTGTTCACCCACCACGTCATGGTGCCGCTGGCCTGGCGCGGCGAGTACACGGTCGAGACGATCGTCCCGGCCGGTCCGTACCCCGTCGACCACGAGGTGGCCGTGCTGGTCGACGCCGAAGGCCAGAAGCACGTGGCCAGCATGCAGCAGAGCTGGCCGGTCAAGCGGGCGTTGAACGTTTCGCGGCGGCGCCTGTTGCCCGCCGAGCCCCTGGTCACGCGCGTGCGGATCATCGACTCGATGTTCCCCATCGTCCGCGGCGGCACGTACTGCATCCCGGGGCCGTTCGGGGCGGGCAAGACCGTGTTGCAGCAGATCACGGCCCGGCACGCCGAGATCGACATCGTCGTCATCGCGGCGTGCGGCGAGCGGGCCGGCGAGATCGTCGAGACGCTGCGCGACTTCCCCGAGCTGACCGACCCGCGCACCGGGCGCAGCCTCATGGAACGAACGATCATCATCGCGAACACGTCGGCCATGCCGGTGGCCGCGCGCGAGGCCTCGGTCTACACGGCCACGACGCTGGGGGAGTATTATCGCCAGATGGGCTTGAACGTGCTGCTTCTGGCCGACAGCACGTCGCGCTGGGCGCAGGCGATGCGGGAGCTGTCGGGCCGGCTCGAAGAGATCCCCGGCGAAGAGGCGTTTCCCGCCTACCTGGAAAGCCGGATCGCCGCGTTTTACGAGCGGGCCGGAGCGATCGAGCTGCGCGACGGGCGCGTCGGATCGTTGACGATCGGCGGCACGGTCAGTCCGGCGGGCGGGAACTTCGAGGAGCCGGTCACCCAGGGCACGTTGAAGGTGGTCGGCGCGTTCCACGGCCTTTCCCGTGCCCGCAGCGACGCCCGCCGCTACCCGGCCATCGATCCCCTCGATTCATGGAGCAAGTACGACGGGATCATCGAGCCGGAGACGGTCATCCGGTTGCGCCGGCTTCTGCGCCACGGCAGCGACGTGCAGCAGATGATGACGGTGGTCGGCGAGGAAGGCACGTCGATCGACGACTTCACGGTGGCGTTGAAGGCCGACTTCTTCGACAACTGCTACCTGCAGCAGAACGCCTTCGACGAGGTCGACGCCGCCACGCCCGCCGAGCGCCAGAAGTTCGTCTTCGCCAAGGTCGTCGAGGTGATCGACACCGAATTCCATTTCTCCGACAAGTCGGAGGCTCGCCGGAAGATGTTCGAGGTGACCGACCTGTTCCGCAACTGGAACTACGCGGCGACCGACTCCGACGAGTACCGCGACTGGCTCGGAAAGATCGACCAGTTTATTGCGTTGGCCAAACAGCCCGCAAGCGCGTGAAAGGGCCGCATTGATGAGGAAATACTTCGACGAGATTCGCCAGATCGCCGGGAACGTGGTGACCGTGAACGCCACGGGCGTGGGCTACGACGAGTTGGGGGTCATTCAGTCGAGGCATGGCGAATCGCTCGCGCAGGTGATCCGGCTCGAGGGGCAGCGCGTGAGCCTGCAGGTGTTTGCCGGGTCGCAAGGCGTGTCGAACAACGACCGGGTGCGATTCTTCCAGCGGTCCATGCAAGTGCCCTTCTCCGACGCGCTGCTGGGCCGGGTGCTCGACGGGTCGGGGCGGCCGCGCGACGGGCGCAGCGAGGTGACCGGCGAGATGATCGACATCGGCACCCCCGCGGCCAATCCCGTGCGGCGCCGCATGCCCGACCAGATGGTTCATACGGGCATCCCGATGATCGACGTGTTCAACTCGCTGGTCGAATCGCAGAAGCTGCCGATCTTCTCCGTGGCCGGCGAGCCCTACAACGAATTGCTGGCGCGGGTCGGGCTTCAGGCCGACGCCGAGGTGATCATCCTCGGGGGCATGGGGCTGCGGCACGACGACTACCTGAAGTTTCGCCATGCCTTCGAGTCGGGGGGCGTGCTGGGCCGGGCGATCATGTTCATCCACACGGCGGCCGACCCGGTGGTCGAGTGCCTTCTCGTTCCCGACCTTTGCCTGGCCGTGGGCGAGAAGTTCGCCCTCCAGGGGAAGCGGGTGCTCGTGTTGCTGACCGACATGACGGCCTTCGCCGACGCCCTGAAGGAAATCTCGATCGTCATGGAGCAGATTCCCTCGAACCGCGGATATCCCGGCGACTTGTATACCCAGATGGCGCGGCGATACGAGAAGGCGATCGACTTCGACGGCGCCGGCTCGATGACCGTGCTCGCCTGCGTGACCATGCCGGGCGACGACGTGACCCACCCCGTGCCCGACAACACCGGATACATCACCGAGGGGCAGTTCTACCTGCGCGGCGGGCGGATCGAGCCCTTCGGTTCGCTCTCGCGGCTGAAGCAGCAGGTCAACGGCAAGACGCGCGACGACCACCGCGCGATCATGGACGGCTGCATCCAGCTCTATGCCCTCTGCCGCGAGAGCCGCGAAAAGCGCGACATGGGCTTCGAGATGTCCGACTGGGACCACAAGCTGCTCAAGTACGGCGTGCTGTTCGAGCAGCGCATCATGGACCTGTCGGTGAACATTCACCTGTTCGACGCGTTGGACCGCTGCTGGGAGATCCTGGCCGAGTGCTTCGAGCCGGCCGAGACCGGCATCCGCCGCTCGATCATCGACAAGCACTGGCCGAAACGGGAGGCGGCGGGCCAGCCGGAGCCCGAGACCGCCCGAGCCGAAGCATGAGCGCGGCCCTGTAAAAGACGTTGGCCGTTTACCCTTGAGTTGACCCGTGGCCAAGAAGATCAAACTTACCCGTCCCGAACTGAAGCGCTATCGCGAGGCGCTGTCGCGTTACGAGCGCTATCTGCCGATGCTGAAGCTCAAGCAGCAGCGGCTTCAGGTGATGCTGCGCGAGGTGATCCGCGAGCGCCGCCAGGCGGAGCGGGCGCGCGACGAAATCGACGCGACGCTGGCGCGCTATCGAAGCGTGCTGGCCGACCGCGCCGGGGTTCCGCTCGAGGCATGGTCGCGTCCCCGCGAGGTTCGCGTCGACGAGAAGAACGTCGCCGGAGTGTCGGTGCCCGTGTTTCGCGACGCCGCGTTTCCCGAGGCCCGGTACAGCCTCTTCGGCACGCCGCCGTGGGTCGATCGGGCGCTGGCCGACCTCCGCGAGCGCAGCCGCCGGCACGCCGTCGTCGAGGTCCTCCAGCGTCAGGAGCAACTGCTCGAGCGCGAGCTGACGCGCATCATCCAGCGGGTCAACCTGTTCGAGAAGATCATGATTCCCGATGCCCGCGAAGCCATTCGTCGCATTCGCATCAAGCTGGGCGACGAGATGACCGACGCCGTCGGGCGCTCGAAGATCGCCAAGAAGAAGCTGGCCGAGACGATGGAGGCCCAGCCGAGCACCGCGACGTCGCCGGCCGGACCCGAGGATCGAGAGCCCAACCCACCCGACGCGGATCGCAAGGAGGAACGGCCATGATCGTGCCCATGCGCAAGATCTACCTCGTCGCCCGCCAGACCGACCGCGAGCAACTGCTGGCGATGTTGGGGGAATTGGGCATCGTCCACCTGGTGCCGGTCGACCCCAACCTGGCCGTGCCCGACGAGGCGACCAGCCGGCAGGTCGACGCGATCCAGCAGGCGCTGCAGATCCTCACGGGCGTTCCGCCGCAGGGCCCGACGCCCGAGATTCCTGCGGCCGAGGCCGCCCACGAGGTGCTCGAGATTCGCAGGCGGGCGGCCGAGGGGCGAAATCATCTGGCTACGCTCTACCACCAGTTGGAGCAGATCGCCGTCTGGGACGATTTGCGATTGGAGCACGTGGCGGAGCTGCGTCGGGCGGGGGTTCAGGTCGAGTTCTTCGCCGTTCCGGCCGTCGCCTTCCCGCGCATCGAGGCCGAGTGCGTGGTGGAGGTCGCCGAGCTCCCCGGCCGCCAGATCATGGTGGCCGTGGCCGGTCGAACGGGAGAGTTCACCCTGCCCGACGAGTCGACGCCGATGCGTCTGCCATCGCGCGACGCGGCCTCGATTCGGGCCGAGGCGAAGCAGATCGACGGGGCGCTGCGGCGCGACGTCGCACGCCTGCACGAGCTCGCCCGGCTGATCCCGGCCATGGAGGCCGAGTTGTTGCGCCTGACCCAGCAGGTCGAAGAGACGGTTGCGATTCGCGGCGCCGCGGCCGACGACGCCCTGTTTGCCGTGCAGGGCTGGCTGCCCGCCGAGAACGCGTCGACGTTGGGCGAGCGGCTTGCCGGGCAGGGGCTGCCCGCCGTGCTCGAAGTCATGGAGCCCGCCGAGGATGAGCAGCCTCCCACGCTCGTGCGCCCGCCCGCCTGGGCCCGGCCGATCGAGGGCCTGTTCAACATCCTGGGCACCGTGCCGGGCTATCGCGAGTTCGACGTGTCGACGCCCTTCCTGATCGCCCTGCCGATCTTCACGGCCATGCTCATCAGCGACGGCGGGTACGGCGCGCTGTTGCTGCTGGGGCCCGCGCTGGCTTACCCCCGGGTCGCCAAGGCCCTGGGCGCCCGCTTCACGCAACTGCTGATGCTCGTCGGCGCCGTGTCGGTGATCTGGGGCGTTTTGACGAATACCTTCTTCGGTTTCCCCCTGCTGCCGGTGACCCTGATCCCGATCGAGCTGACCGAGGCTTCGCGCGTGTTCATGATGAAGCTGAGCTTCGTCATCGGGGCGACGCACCTGAGCCTGGCGCAGCTCTGGCAGGCGGTGCGTTACTGTCCCGACCTCCGCGCGCTGAACAAGCTGGGCTGGGCGTTGTTCATCTGGGGCATGTTCGGCGTCGTGAACATGTTCGTGCTGCAAGGCCCCATGACCTGGCAGACGCCGTGGCCCTACCTGCTGATCGCCGGCGCCACCTTGGCGATTTTGTTTGCCAGCCCCAGCCGGAACCTTTTGCGGGCGATCGGCATGGGGGTGGCCCAGTTCCCTCTTTCCATGCTGTCGGCGTTTTCCGACGTGATCAGCTACGTGCGTCTGATGGCGGTGGGGCTGGCCAGCAGCGTGCTGGCCGTGAGCTTCAACGAGATGGCCTTCGAGCTCGGGTTCTGGCCGCTGACCGTCGTGGTGCTGGTGCTCGGCCACGGCTTGAACTTGGGTCTGGCGATGATCGCGATGTTCGCGCACGGGGTTCGCTTGAACATGCTCGAATTCTGCAGCAACCTGGGGATGGAATGGGCGGGATACCCGTACCGGCCCTTTGCACGCCATCCCCGATAACCTGACCGATCTGGAAACACCCTTTCTCCAACGCGTGCCCGAGGAGCCCAACCCATGATGCAAGACGTGGTCGTTACTTACGTTGCCAACTCCCTGCCGGTTCTGCTGGCCGCGGCCGACACGATCTGGCGATTCCTAGGCGAGTCGGGCAGTGTGATGTGCCTGGGCATGGCCGGCCTGGGTAGCGCGGTCGGCATCGGTATTGCCGGGCAGGCGGCCGCCGGGGCCTGGGCCAAGGAAGCCCGGGCCGGCCGGAACCTGAGCTTCACGTACATCATCCTCGTCGGCATGCCGATCAGCCAGACGCTCTACGCCATGATCGTCATGGTGAATATGCGCGGCGTTTTCGATAACCTCGAGGTCGCCATTGCCGACTCCGGGCTGTTGATGGGCGTGGGCATGGCCACCGGCCTGGCCGAGATGCTCTCGGCCTGGATGCAGGGGATGATCGGGGCCGCCGGCATCCGGGCCCTCAGCGACAGCGAGGGCAAGGGCCTGGCCTTCATCATCATCGCCATGGGCATCGTCGAGACGGTTGGCATCTTCGCGATGGTCTTTCTGCTGGGCATGATTCCCTCGGCGTAAGCCTTGTTGACCCGAGAACTCGCCATCGCCGACTACGAAGGCGGCCGGATCGTACCCGACCGGTTGACTCGAAAGCGGCATCCCCAGTACCTGCACCACGCCGAACGGATGCTGCACGTCTACCGGACGGGCGTCGGGCGCACGCGCCGCGACCTGCATCGGGCCGTCTGGAACGTCCTTGCCGCCGAAGGCGACTGCCCGGCCCGGCGGATCGACGCGTTCTGCAAGCTGCTGGACGATCGGGCCACCTACCAGCGTGATCCCCGAGGGCGGGCCGCCAAGCTCCGCCGCGAGGTCTTCCGGCAGGCGGCCGCCCGGCACCCCCTGGTCCGCAGGCCCGATCGACTCTTCGAGGCGGCCGAGACCGAAGTCAAGGCCGAGATCGCCCGGAGGCTCGGGCGGCCTTGGGCCGAGATCGACCGCGACCTGTTCGCCGACGTGATCGACTTCCACCGCTTGGCGGCTTTCGAGGGCTACCCCGACGCGGCGGCGTTGCTGGCCCGATACAACGTCGCCCAGGTGCAGGCGGCCTTGTTTCGGGCCGTGTCGATGACCGTCTGGGCCGGCGACGACTTCAAAACGATCCTCCGCTACGCCAAGTTGGCCCGGCTGATGCACACCATCGCTCGAACCGGCGAGGGATACTGCTTTCGCTTCGACGGGCCGGCCTCGATGCTGCGAGAGACCCGGCGCTACGGGGTGGCCATGGCCCGGTTCCTGCCCGCCCTTCTTGCCTGCCGGCATTGGCGGATGCACGCGGTCGTGCGCACGCGCCGGCCCGGCTGGAACGTGAGCCTCGATCTCGCCGCCGAGGACGGCCTGAACAGCCACCTGCCCCGACCCGACGAGTTCGATTCGTCGGTCGAGCAGGCCTTCGCCGACAAATGGGGAAGCGACAAACGCGACGGCTGGGAGCTGATTCGCGAAGGCGAAGTCCTCGACCAGGGCCAGAAAGTCTTCGTGCCCGACTTCCTCTTCCGTCACGACGACGGGCGCAGGGTGCTGCTGGAGGTGGTCGGTTTCTGGACTCCCGAGTACATCGAGGCCAAGCTCAAGACCCTGCACGCCTTCCGCGACCATCGGATCCTCCTTGCGGTGGCCGACGCGGCGCGCAAGGACCTGCCCGACCTGCCCTCCGAGACGATCGCGTTCAAATCGGCGTTGTCGATCAAAGACGTGCTCAAGCGGCTCGAGTCGGCCTGACGTGGGGCAGGAGGCTCGGGCCCGCCCTTGCCTCGCGGATGCTTGGGTCCCCCTTGCCGCTTTTCGCCGCGGATTCGTCTTGCCGGCGGCGTGGCGGTGTCCTACAATCGGTACGCATGCGTAAAGTCTCTTGCCGTCTTGAGATACGAGGAGCGGGATGGCCAGGAAGGTAATCCTTGACGTCGATCCGGGAATCGACGACGCCATGGCCTTGGGCATGGCGATGTTCCATCCGGAGCTCGAAGTGGTGGCCGTGACCGCCGTGGCGGGCAACGTGCCTGCCGATCAGGCCACGCGGAACGTCCAGGCGATTATCGAGCAGTTGGACCCGCCCCGTTGGCCCCGCGTGGGAGTCGCCTCGCCGCCCGATCACGGGCTGCCCGTCGACGGACGTCGTGTGCACGGGATCGACGGGCTGGGTGGGGCCAACTTCGAGGTTGCCGAGCTGCGAACGCGGCATCCGGCCGAGAAGATCATCATCGACGAAGTCCGGGCCGCGCCGGAGGCCGTGACGCTCGTGGCTTTGGGGCCGTTGACCAACGTTGCCCGAGCCTTCCAGCGCGACCCCGAGTTGCCCTCGCTGGTGGGGCAGATCGTGATGATGGGCGGGGCGGTCAAGGCGCCGGGGAACATCACGCCGGCCGCCGAATTCAACATCTATTGCGATCCCCAGTCGGCGCGGGCGGTGTTTCGCGCTCCCTCGACCAAGACGCTCATCCCGCTGGACGTGACGAATCGGGTGATGTTGACCTTCGATCTGTTCAATCAGCTTCCCGACGAGACGACGAAGGTGGGGGCTTTTTTGCGGACGATTCTTCCGCCCGCCTTCCGCGCGTACCGGCAGCAGTTCGGGCTGGAGGGGATCCACGTGCACGACAGCGTGGCCCTGACCTCGCTCATCGCCCCGGAGCTGTTCACCTTGGAGGAGATGGCCGGCGACGTGGAGACGATGGGAGAGTTGACCGTCGGCCAGACGGTCTTCGACCGGCGTCGCGTGCCCGCCTGGCGGCACAACATGGCCGTGGCCGTCGACATGGAGGCTTCCCGGGTCATCGATACGATCATCCGCAGCCTTATCGACGCGGCCGACCGGGCCGGTCCGGCCGGCACGCAGAGCTGAGCCTCGGATCTCACGAGTCGGCACTGCCGAGCCGGACCTTGCGAACGAGTTGCTTCCCGCCTCGAAGCACGACGATCGAGATTTCTTTGTCGACCTCGGTCAGCTTCACGACGTTGACCAGGTGATCGTCGTCGTCGATGGGAGTGCCGTCGATTTGCAGAATCACGTCGTCGACTTGCAGATCGGCGGCGGCGGCCGGCGAGTTGGGGCGGATCTCGATGATCCTGGCCCCCAACCTCCGCGGCAACCCAAGCTGGGCCGCCTGCGTGGGGCCGAAATGGCGGTCGAGGGTCACGCCCAGGTACGCTCGGCTCGCCTTCCCTTCCCGGATCAACTGGCGGGCGACGTGCATGAACATGTTGATGGGGATGGCGAAGCCGATCCCTTCGCTTCCCCCCGAGTTGCTGGCGATCGCCGTATTGATTCCGATCACCTCGCCTCGCAGATTGACCAGCGGCCCGCCGCTGTTGCCGGGATTGATGGCGGCGTCGGTCTGGATGAAGTCTTGAAGGCCCACGCCCGACTGGCCCAACTCGAGACCCCGTCGCCCTTTCGCGCTGATGATTCCGTAGGTGACCGAGTAACTCAGCCCGAACGGGCTTCCCACCGCGAGGACGAAATCGCCGATCGCCATGGCGTCGCTATCGCCGACGCGGGCGGCGACGAGGTCGGGCGCCGCGATTTCCAGCACGGCGACGTCGGTCTCGACGTCTTCCCAGACCCGGCCGCGCGCCGGATGGACCTGCCTTCCGTCGGCCAGGTTGACTTCGATTTTTTCCGGCGGGGCCCCGTGGACGACATGCCGGTTGGTCAGGACGTAGAACTTGGCGTCGACTTCGACAATGACTCCCGAGCCGGCTTCCTCGACGTGCCGGCCCGATCCGTGCAGCAGGGCGGTTCGAGCGGTCACGTCGGCCTCGATGTGCACGACCGTTGGGCCGACGAGCTTCGAAACCGTTTTGACGACGGCGGCGTGCGCTTCGAGGATTTCGGCTTGCTGCCTCAACTGCGCGTAGAGTTGCTCCCGCGCCTCCGCGGAGATGGGTCCGCGGCGTTCGAGGGCGGCCTGGACGGCGTCCTGCGCGCGCGCCGCGCGCGCCGCGAGCACGACGCCCAGCGCAACGAGAGCGGCGGCAAGGCCGAACCGGCCGGTCGGGCGAACACGTGCGAGTCTTCGCGACATCGAAGGCTCCTCAGGACACGTCCAACTCGATGTCGTTGATCGAGACTTCGGTGTCCTGGGGACTGACGTCGATCAGACGGCTCCAGTCGACGTCGAGACGCCCGCCGGCGCCTTCCCGCTCGGCCTCCCGCTGGCAGTTGATACAGAGGGTGGCATACGGGAGGGCGTTGAGTCGAGCCATGGGGATATTGCACGAGCAGACCTCACAAAGCCCGTACTCGCCGTCGCGCATCCGCTGCAAGGCGTTTTCGATTCGGGCCAGCTCACGGCTTTCGACCTCAGCGAGCTGCGAATTGATTTCATCCTGGACCGAATCGAGGGCGGCATCGACCACGTCGCCGCTGGTCTGCGAGTTGAGTTCCCTCAGCATGCTCAGGTCGCCCGCCAGAGCCTTGCGCAAGGCATCGCGCCGCTTGATCAAGACCTTGTGCATGTTCAGGATCGCTTCTTTGCGGTTCTTCATAGCTGCACCTTGGTGTCCGATCCCGGGCCGGACGGAAGGACGAGCCCCCCTCAGACGAGCCGGTATCGAATTCCCCCTCTCTGTGTGTCTCGTTGGCTAGTGGAAAGGATTTGGCCTGTCACTCACTTGTCGGATGGTTGGCGTCGAAGATGGGGTTCCCCGGTCGCAACCAAACTATAGTACGCATCTGGGACATTGGGGGTCTAAAAAAACGGGAAATCCGCCACCCACGTCGCCGGCCCCGTGCGGTCGACATGGCGAAAGCTTTTGCCAAATAATGACTTAAGACAACATCCTCACGTCAAGGGGAGAGGGCTTCCCAGCCCGTTTTTCTCCCCGTAGACACGACGGTCTCCGATTCGGGGCCCGTTGGCCGACGCCCGTTTGTTGCTATCGGATAATCGACAAAACCCACAAATATATGCAGATGTTTTTCGTATTCCAAGGGGGTGCCACCCGGGGACGACCGGCACGTTGACCCCCCGGCCACCGCAAGCTAAATGCTCGGAGAGGCTTCCGCGATGGGGCGGGCATCCGCGATGGGGCGGGCATCGGGTCGCGTCCCGTTCCGGCCAGATTCACCCAACACGGGGAAACACCATGGTGACGGCGAACCCTTCCTCCATCTTGGACTGCGCCCGTGGCGACTTGGTTCTCCGGGTTTGCGGTCCCTCGCGATGCGGGCAGGTCGTACGGCTCAAGTCGCACAAGTGCACCGTCGGCTCCGGCGATCAATGCACCCTGCGGATTCGGGCTCGCCACGTGCGACCGCTCCATTGCCTCATTCTGCGGGGATCGTCGGTTACGGTGATTCGCCGCTGGGCACCGGATACCCTGCTCAACGGCCGCGGCTTCACCGACGCCCCTCTCACGCCAGGCGACCGCATCCGCATCGGCCCCGTCGAGCTCGAGGTGCTGGCATGCACGCCCCCCTCCAGCGAGGTAAATCCGAGCTTCGCCGAGTCGGGGGGGCCCCCGCCGCAGGCCGGAGTCGCGCTTCGCCAGGACATCGAGAAGCTGAACCGCCGGGTGGACGCCACGCGGCGTCATGCGCGCACCCGCGCCCGACGACTGCTCGCCGAACTGCGTGCGGCACGCGACGAGGTGGCCCGGCTTCAAGATCGTGTCGGGAGCGATGATCGCGAGTCGGGCTCCGCCGAACACGGCGGCGCGTCCCGCCACGCGCGAAAAGAGGCTATCGACCAGGAGCTTGCGCAATTCGAGCAGCACCGGCTCTCGTTCCGCAAGGAGCGCGA
>Ga0334894_1001243_pt1 | contig 22682 bp, 21 predicted proteins | sample GraSluR3_MG_6_FD_207225 | JGI IMG/M metagenome (GOLD analysis project Ga0334894, IMG submission 207225) | Sludge microbial communities from methane-producing bioreactor in Wageningen University, Netherlands - Granular Sludge_12_05 R3 | ecosystem: Engineered > Bioreactor > Anaerobic >... | reverse complement strand
AAAAAAAGTACGCACTTTTTAAAACATAAAGAAAGCTTGGATTGCCCTATCTACAAGGGTTTCCAAGCTTTTTGTATCTTACAAGTGTCAAAGACAGGATTATACCATAAATTGTTTTGATTAGAAGTAAAACTTTAGTTTTTTTCTTCTCTGAATCTTATCTTTCCGTTTTCCATTGAATCCACTATAGCTAGCGATTTAAGATCTATCCCTCTGCTTCTGATATCGTCTCCTCCACCTTGGAATCCCTTTTCGATGACTATCCCCACACCTGCAAGTTTCGCTCCTGCCTGGTTCAAGATATCTTCAAGACCGAGTATCGCTTTTCCATTGGCTAGAAAATCGTCTATTAGCAAGATATTTTCTTCTGCTCTTAAATATTTTTTTGAGACCATCACCTTGTAGCTTTTTTTCTTGGTAAATGAATATACTTCGCTATAAAAGATATCTTTGTCTAAGTTTAAAGATTCTGTTTTTTTTGCGAAGACTACCGGCACGCAATCAAAGTGTTGGGCAACTATGCATGCAAGACCAATGCCTGAAGCCTCTATGGTCAATATTTTATCTATTTGTTTGCCCTTAAAATGTTCTTTAAAAGCTTTGCCTATTTCATCAAAAAGCCCTACATCTATCTGGTGGTTTAAAAAGGAATCAACCTTGAGGATGTCTTTTCCTAATACGACTCCATCCTCAAGGATTCTTCTTTTGAGCAATTCCATCTTAATAAGCCCTTGCAAAGTATGCCATCTGGTCAGCCTTTTCGCCACAGCATACGCAGTTTCCTTCACCTATTACCTCTTGCTCAAAAGGCACGCATCTTAACGTCGCCCCTGTAGCTTCCTTGATGCTATCTTCGCATTCACGGCTTCCACACCACATGGCCTTTACAAACCCCGGAGTTTCAGTGATATTTTTCTTGAACTCCTCCATATCTACTGCCGTAGTGGTCTTTTCTTCTCTCATATTAAGTGCCTTTTGGAACAAGTTGTCTTGGATCTCATCTAGCAGTCTTTCTACTTCTGCACTTACATCTTCAAGCGCAACTTGAATCTTTTCTCCAGTATCTCTCCTTGCAAGTACACATTGTCCATTTTCGATGTCCTTTGGCCCAATCTCAAGCCTGATGGGTACACCTTTCATCTCCCATTGGTTGAATTTCCATCCCGGTGAATAACCATCCATGTCGTCTATTTCTGACCTGAAGCTATCTTTAAGTCCATCAAATACTTCCCATGCTTTGTCAAGCACGCCTTCCTTATGCTGAGCAATCGGAATGACCACTATCTGTGTAGGCGCGATCTTAGGCGGCATGACAAGACCATTGTCGTCTCCGTGTACCATGATAATCGCCCCGATAAGCCTTGTTGAAATACCCCATGAAGTGTGATACGGATACGCTTGGTTATTGTCCCTATCAAGATAAGTTATGTCGAATGCTTTGGTAAAATGCTGTCCAAGATTATGGCTGGTTCCCGACTGAAGAGCCTGTCCATCGTGCATCAAGGCTTCCATAGTATAAGTCGCATATGCTCCTGCAAATTTTTCCTTTTCGCTTTTTTTGCCTACTACCATTGGAATAGCAAGGTGTTTTTCAGCAACGTCCCTGTAAATCTCAAGCATCTGCATAGTCTCTTCCTGTGCTTCGTCGTATGTCTCGTGAAGAGTGTGGCCTTCCTGCCATAAAAATTCAGATGTTCTTAAGAAAGGCCTGGTAGTCTTTTCCCATCTTACTACGCTGCACCATTGATTGTATAGGTAAGGCAGCTGTCTGTAAGTGTTAAGCCACTTTGAGTACATGCTGCATATGATCGTCTCAGACGTTGGCCTTATGCAGAGTCTTTCCCCAAGCTCCTTGTCCCCGCCGTGGGTAACCCAAGCAACTTCAGGGGCAAAACCCTCTACGTGCTCTGCTTCCTTCTTTAAAAGACTCTCTGGAATAAGAAGAGGGAAGTACATGTTTTTATGCCCTGTCTCCTTAAACCTCTTATCGTATTCCTTTTGTATATTTTCCCATATAGCATATCCATATGGTCTTATTACCATGAACCCTTTTACCGGTGAATAATCTACCAGCTCTGTCTTAGAAATTACATCTGTATACCACTGCGCAAAATCTTGATCCATTGGCGTAATGGCTTCAACCTTTTGTTTCTTGCCCATTTTATAGATCCTCCTTCAATAAAATAAAAAAACTCCCATCCTACAAAGGACGGAAGATTATCCGCGGTACCACCTTAATTAACACTTACATGTGTTCTGCTCATCTTGATAACGCAAAGCTGCGGCATGTTCCCATGCGGCTCCAAGGCGGGTTCGACGATCTAAAATACGGATTTTCCAGCAACATCCGCTCCCTGTAAATTTAGTTTTTCATCTAATATTCCTTTTCAACGCCAAGTATTCAATTAAACTCTATTATAAAAAACCTTTTGGCTCATGTCAATGGATTTATCCGTTAAACGACACGTGTTAACCTTTCCTAGTTTTTAGGTTGACACCGATGTTCTGATAGTCTATAATTACCTTAAATCAAAAAGGAGTGAACCCAATTGGAGACAAACAGACTAAACGCAAGAACCATGATATACTGCGCCATCTTTTCAGCACTTATAGTAGTTGGAGCCCTAACTAGAGTTCCTGTACCCATTATACCTTTTACCCTGCAGTTCATGTTTACCAACCTGGCAGGTATGATGCTTGGACCAATATACGGAGCTTTATCCGTAACCATCTATGTTATTTTGGGCCTTATTGGTCTTCCCGTATTTGCAAACGGCGGAGGCATCGGTTATATATTCCAGCCTACCTTCGGTTATCTGCTTGCCTTTATTCTGGCAGCATATGTGGCAGGTAAGATGACCCGGAAAGAAGAAAACAGGAACCTATTAGGATATATAAAAGCAAGCATCACAGGCTTGTTAATAGTCTACGTTTTAGGATTTGTTTACTACTACTTACTTGCAAGTTTTGTTTTAAGCCTAAACATCAATCCATCAGTGCTGTTTTTTCACGCATTCTTACTGCCTTTGCCTGGAGATATTCTATCTTGCTTCTTGGGAAGCGCTCTGGCTCTTAGGGTTCCAATGGTAAGAAGAAGCCTTGATACGGTTTAAGTCGAGGGCGCCGGTTTTTAGCTGCCGGCGCCTTTTTCTTGGTCCAAAAACTCATCTATCTCTTCGTCATTTTCATTTGCTATCCAGTAGCTTGTTCCATTTATCATCCGAGATCTTCCAGAAACCGTATAGTAAGCTACAGCGCCTTCCGGAAGCTGATTGAAGTAAGTGGCAAGAGCAATCATGTGCCTTGACGTGAGGTTTGTCTCTATGCCTGATCTGTAGTTTAGGATAATCCTTGCCGCCTCTACCATCTGATTGTTTTGCCTCAGCTGTTTATACATGGAAGATGTGAAGTTTTGAACCCTTAATATCCTGTCTATATCACCTCTTGGAGTCCTTCTCCACTGAATGTAGAGCATTGCTTCATCTCCGTTTAATACCTGTTCTCCTTTGTTGATTTCTATCCCTCTGCGAGCATCTCTCATATTTACATCAACGTCTACCTTCACTCCGCCAATGTCATCAACTATTCCCGGAACTGGATCCATCTTGATGGCAAAGTAATAGTCTATTTTTATATCCCCCAAGAAATTTTCAAGAGCCTCTGCGCTTGCCTGGGGACCGTAGCCGTTTAGGCTGCCAAAAGCATATGCATGTCCCAACTTGTCCATCCTATCTCTAACGGGAAGATACGCATACGTATCTCTTGGTATGCTGAGCACTTTTATCCAGTTGTTATCAAGATCCATCCTCGCTATTACTATTACGTCTGAGCGGTATATGCCTATATTTCTGTCCTCTGATTCATCTATGCCCAGCATCAAAAGTGTTATCGTATTTGAAGATGTATTCAAATCATCAATGTAACTGTCTTCATCTTCCAGGCTCTGTTCCTGTTTCGGCGCCTCTTCATTTTCTGCTTTTTCGTCATTAGGACTATCATTAGGAGCTCGCGCAGGATTTTCATCTTCTGTTTCCGGCACCAAAACATTTTGATAATCCGTTGAATCGTAAATGTACTTGATTGAAGCTCCCAATGCAAATATCAACACTATTACGATGATTATGAACAGCTTCCTTTTTTTCATTAAAATCATCCGCTTTCTTCAGGTGACTTTCATACTTAGTATATACCCTTTTTTAGCGCGATTTTAACGAGTTCAGCTTATTCAAGCATATTATAATTTCTTCCAACAGGGTGATCACCGCTTATTATATCAAAATAGTTGCCGTCAATAAAAGTCTCGCTTAAATTACCACCATTGAGCCGGATGGGAACGTATGAAGACGTTCCTTGAATTCGATTGCCCTTTATGACTACATTTTTTGCGTCCGGATTATTTAGGTATATTCCTGATCTTGAGATTCCCGTTAGTTTATTGTCCACAAAAGATATGTTTTCCATTTCGTGGCTGTATCCATCGCTCCATCCTCCTATGGCCAAGCCCCAGCTGCAGTAGGATATATCGTTATTTCTAACAACTACATCCCTTAGATATCCTCCCTTTTCATTTGCCAGGGTGATACCTTGTCCACAGCTGTATATTATGTTGTCGTACACCTCTATATCTTTCTGATCCCCTTCATATGAATCTATGTATATTCCTATCTTGGGTATATTGTAGACCTCGTTGCCATAAATCTTTCCATAAGAGGAACCGTTCTTGGCATCTATCGCCTCTCCACCTCTACCTGGGACATCGTTGGTAAAATTGAATACTTTATTGTTTTTTATTTCGAAGTAATCCACATTATCCAAGGATATTCCCTCTTGTGAGCCTGATGTGTTGATGCTTGCCCTTTCTATTGAATTGCCTTGAATGATTATATTATCTGCATTCATAAATATTATTCCTGAGGCTTGGGTATTGTAGGTGGAGCAGTTTAATATTTCAACATAGCTTGATCCCTTGTCATCTGTAGTAGATCCAAACCCCGCCCATCTGGAGTTAATTACCCTTATGCCTTCGATTCTTAAATAGCTTTGAGTATTTATGTCAAAGAGGCTGCTCCAGTTATATCCCCAGTCTATTCCTTCACCGTCAACCACCACTGTTTCGTCCTGATAATTTGAAATAGTTATGTAATTGCCCACTTCTCCAGATGCGTTAACTGTTACCGCTTCGTTATAAACCCCTTCCCTTAAGTAGACCGTATCTCCTGCCGCCATGTTATCTGATGCCTTTTGGATGGTTCTCCACGGCTCGTCAAAAGTACCTGGACTTTCATCATCCCCTTGAGTGGAAACATAATAAACGCTTTGTTCCTGCTCAACTTCCAAATTACAGCCAAAAAATAGAATAGGTATAATCAACAAAAACATAGCCGCGAGCATTTTTGTAATTTTCATTTTATCAGCGCCTCTTTTCATAAAAATATACGCAACAAGCCCCAAAATTGCCGGATGTTCTTAACCTACAATTTGGGGCTTTGCTTAACAATTTATATTCTTATTATACTACACTTTACCATTTTTTATTGCTAATCTTGTAATTTGCCAATGATGCTTTAAAAAATGATTAATTAATTGTGTTCCCTTCAATAGTGGTCTCTGATTCAATTCCTCCGTCCATTACGATGGTTCCACCCGTCAATCTGTTTCCTGTAATGAAGATTCTTTTTGCATCTGGATTGTTCAAGCGAATGTTACCTCCAGATATGGTGTTATTATAAAATTTTATATTATCCATGGGACTGCTGTAATTATAATCCCAGCCTGCAACAGTGTATCCAACTCTGCAGTTTCTGATAGTATTGTTGTATATGTTTACGTTTCTCAGTGTTCCGCCTTTTTCAGACGCTACGGTTATTCCCTGCCCGCAGTTGTATATGTTGTTTCCGTACACTTCGATATTGCTTGAAGTCTTGCTGTAAGAATCTATGTATATACCAATCTTTGCGATGTCGTGGACTGTATTGTTGTATATCTTTCCGTTTGAGGATCCTTCCTTTGCGTCAATCCCCTCACCGCCAGCTCCCTGAACGCTGTTGGTTATGTTAAATACCCTGTTGTTTCTGATTACGAAGCCATTTACATTAGAAAATGAAATCGCTTCTTGGGATCCAGATGCCGTGCAAGCCTTTTCTACTGAATTTCCGTCAACTGTAATATTTGTTGCAGTATAAAATGCTATTCCCGACGCCCTCGTGTTGGATGTAGAACAGTTTATTACCTGAATATAGTTGGAGTTAGCCTCTACCTTAGTAGAGCCTATTCCCGCCCATCTAGAGTTGATTACCCTTAGTCCTTCAAGCCTTATGTAGCTCTTGGAATTAATGTTTACGAGGCTGTTCCAGTTGTATCCCCAGTCGATTCCTTTTCCGTCTACGACCGGCTTTTCACCTGGATAGTTTCTAAATGTAATATAGTTGCCGCTTGTACCTGAGGTCTGCATGTCCACCTTTTCGTTGTAGGTGCCGCCTCTGATATAGACTGTATCCCCAGCTTTAACTGTATTTGCAGCCTTCTGTATGGTTCTAAATGGCTGTTCCTGCGTACCAGGATTTGAATCGTTCCCGCTAGTCGCTACAAAATATGCTCCTGCTACCAGCTTGACACTGGTATCTCCTCTTGTTGCTTCCACGCTACTTGTCGTCGATTCGGTCTTTGGAGCTGTTGTTTCAGTTTTAGTCGCAGTGCTTTGAGTACTTGTGCTGCTGCTTTTAGAAGCTGTTGATGACGTGCTTGTACTTGTTGATTTGGAAGATGACGATTCAGTGCTTGAAACTGATTTTTCCGCATCTTTTTTGTCACTTTCTTCAACCTTTTTTTCTGCTTCTTTTTCCTCTTCTTGTTTTTCCGTCTCTTCTTCTGCCTCTTCTGCCTCTTCTGAATCATTGATTTTTTCAGCTGCCGGCTTGTCTTCGTTTGCTATAATGTTATCGCTTTGACTTATACTAGTGTCTGCGCTGTCGTCTGTGTCTAACCATTGTCCCGGATCCGCAAATGCTGCTCCGACCATGACAAAGAGTATAATCATACTGATTGCCACAAAAATAAAGCTTTTGTTGTTCTTTTTCATTGCTTTGTTTCCCTCTACTTTCTTTTTTCAACAGAGTGCCTGATGGATTCCAAACAAAAAAACCCCTTTTGGTAGCTGGCTGCCATTTTACAGGCCCTATAGCTTTGCGCCCCTTTCTTTCGGAAGGTTTGCCATTATCATTTGAAGTTTAATTTGTTTTAAATTAACTGGAAATACTTCGCTCAGACAAACTGTCGCTTACTAAAAGGTCCAATATCTCTAAAACCTTTATTTTTCATGATGTTATCACAGCTGTTTTCCCATGTCAATATTAAATTTTTATCTGAATTTATAGCTTCGAACTAAGTTTGCATGCCCATTATTTACATTTTATGTTTTTTGATTCATCGTCCACATTTACCTTCATCGGATATCATGTTGCCTGAGACGAAACCTTTCTCATAATCCCTTAAATTTAGGGTTCTCTTGCTCTTTCCGCCACTGTTTATTACAACGCCTGCGATGTGGGCACCTATCTTTTCAAGTTTGTCCTTTACATCCTCAAGGCTTTTAAGTGACGTCTTGGCTTTTTTTACAACCAGAATGGTCGAATCCACGTTTGAGGCGATTATTGCCGCATCAAAGTAGTCTTCTATTGCAGGAGAATCAAATATGACTATATTATAGACCCTCTCCGTCTCATCGACAAACCGCGAAAACCTGTTTCCCATAAGAAGAGCTATGGGATTTTTATTGTCACAGCCCGATGAAATATAATGAAGATTATCCGTATCTGTCTCAAGCAAGGCATCTTCCATAGAGCATTTGCCCAACAAAATATCACTAAGGCCCATCTTTCCCTTGTTCTTTATTTTTTTCGCAGCTAAAGGCTTTCTCATGTCCCCATCCACAAGAAGAGTCTTAAAGCCTGAAGATGCCATAGTCTTAGCCAACCCGTAAGCTATGCTCGTTTTTCCCTCTGCCCGGCTGCAGCTTGTCATGACGTAGCTGGTGGTCTTTCTGCTATCTTCTTCCTTGGCAAGCTTTAAATTTACCGCTAGCACCTCGTATGCACTAGTTACTGCCCTATTCATTTTATGTGAGCTAAGTGCTTTATTTCCCCCCATATCCAAAATCCCCTTCATCAGTATTGTGCCTTGGTATAGTTCCCATCACTCTAAAACCCAAACCTTCCACTAGATCTTCTTCAAAGTATACTTTTGGATTAAAATATTCCATTACGTACAATGCGCTAAATGACAATACCGAGCCTGCTATCATGCCCAGGATCATAAATGCCACCCCATAATTTCTTTCCGGTTCGATAGGTACTATTGCCTCATCAAGTATTCCGACGTTTTCTGTATTTATAATGCTTCTGATAACCGTCGAAAAAGTCCTAGCCATGGAATTTGCTACAATAGCAGCCTTTTCAGGATCTTTGTCCTTTGCGTTGATATAGAATATATTTGAATCTATGCTGCTTGATATGGCAGTTTTTTCGAGTATTTCTTTTTCCGTCAGATTGTACTGCCCTAGCTCATCTATTACAGCTGAGATAACCCTTCTGCTGTGGATTACCTCCCTAAACTGGTTTAATACCTCCCGACTAAGCTGAATGTCGTAAAACTCCAATGTTTGCCCTTCTTCTCTTATTCTTTCTAGATCCATTGAATAAAGGGTTACTTCAGCTTTATATGTTGGAGGAGTATACGAAATTATCAGACCGGCCAAAACCCCTCCTATTAAAAAGGCAAAAGCCATGACCCACCACTTGCTTTTTAGAACTCCTATCAATCTTCTTATACTCAAAGCTGATCACCCTTCCTGTTAACAAAACCATCTTTAATTTAATTATACCTCTCAAAGAGTTATTCAAAACATATACCGCTTGCCATGGATAAAACTTTATCGCCCTATCAGTTCCTTGATTCTAACAAGGATTTCGAGCATAACCTTTCTGTCAAAGACAAAGCTTATCACCAGGGTAACAATACCACACCAAGCGGCTACTATAAAAGCATCACGCACCCACCCTGCATATGTTGACGGGTCTATAGTCATGCCAAGCCTAAATGGCAGTATAGAGACAGCTATCACTGCAAACATTCTTACGACTCTAATATATGTAGTTTTCGGGGCTGTATCCAGTACTTCTTTTTTTACTACATCTATAAGACCATAAACCCAGTAAGATGCAGATATTATCATGGCCAAAAGAACCCCTGTCATTTCCCAAAACTGAACTAAAACAGCTCCTGTTGAAATTATCAATGCTATCTGCCAAATATTCACCCTTCTCGTCTCCCTGTAAAGCCCCGACGAGTTTATAAGCGCCGTGTATGGAATCCTAACGTTGAACAATACTCCCCAGGTAACAAACAGATATCCGTAGACATTGCTTGCATAATCGATGTCTGTGACTCCCTGCGTATACAGCTCTACAAACGAGTCTATAAGAATTAAAGCGCAGGCATATAAAAAAGCAGTGATGGCAAAAATAAAAAATTCGAACTGGGTCTGCACCCTCTTTAACTTTTCCATTTCCTTGTTTGCCACAATATTTCCAAATGAAGCAGAAACTCCAGCTGTAAATATGGATGTTATGGCTATAAGTCCTGAAAATACCAGATTATATATTGCAAAGACGCTTGCAATTTTCAGAGATGCAAAGATCGAAATCAGCACTACCGGCACGGAAGTATTTATGCTGACGCTTAGCTGCATTATCAGTGCGTCCCATCTGCGCTTCAGATACTTGCTGTCTGCCGGCTCTTTATATGTAATATAAGGGTAGTTCCTCTTTACATATGCAAGAAGAATCACGGCCCTTAGGATAAACGACACCAAGGGAACCGTTCTTACCCACACCACGTAAGCTTCTATGGATATCATGTATGCCGTCAAGGCAAAGTTCACGATGTATGCAATGGACAGCACTATGGATATTACATATTCCTTTTGATCAGCCACTAAAAGAACGCGGTACTTTGCCATGGTGAAAAATTCCAATGCACCGAAGGCTCCAATGACAATTACAAGCAGAGAAATAGTTAACAAATCCGTGCTCTCGCTACTTACTATAAAAGGATATATAAACGAGAGCCCTACGACCAAGGCAAAGTAAACCCCGCTGGCCTTCAAGTAGGACCTTCTGGCCAATGTGACTATTCCGTCTACCTCTCTTATGCATCCCTTTGCCAATGGCTTGTAGAGAGCATAAATCAAAGCCGTTCCCAATCCTGCCTCAACATAGCTAAAGTACGCTACGAACTGTATGATGGATGTTACCAAACCATTTAATTCGGAGCCGTAAGTGGTAAGAAACATCCTCGTTAGTATCAGTCCCCCGGCAATCGTAAACACCTGGAGGGTCGCAAAGGTAACTGAATTGTATATGAACCTTTTTGTCCTCAATACCTCCAACCCCTTTTAAAGTTCGTAGACGTCATAAATCGGTTTTCTCTCCTCAACGGGAGGCAGCTTCATGTAGTCTCCGAAAGTTGTTTTTAGATAACTGTCCCAGTCACGAGGCACATAATATTTTTTTCCTTCAAATTCCATCAGCACAGGGTCTCCAAAGGTGCTGCGAAGATGAGTGCCCCTATCGTAACCGTATTTGATTGCCGTTTGGCAAACATATTCTGCATCCCCATCAATATTATATTTCGTCATCTCCTTTTCCCTGTTTCTTTGAAGGAAGGAAAGGGAGAGAGGAATCATAAATAATTGTATCACTTTTTTTGCGATAAGCTTGCTGCTTAAGATTCCCTTGTCATATACGATACAAAGCTTATAAATCATCAGCTTGTCTATCAGCTCCAAACGTTTCTTTTGCTTTTTTCTCAAATTCAAGTCATTTGGTATGTCGTCAAGGGAAAAAATATCTAAGTAAGCTCCTTTGTTAAATTTAAGATGCCTGAAAAAATACTCGCAGACATAAGTGCCCTGAATGCACAGTCTGCTGATGGGAGGGCTGAAATCAACGTCAGTATGGTAATTTTGCAAAAAATACTTGTCGCTCAATTCGCACTCGCACACAGACAGGAATTTATCATAGTCTGATCTCATCATGGCTAAATCGATGTCTGCATCCCAAGGGACAAATCCCTTATGCCTGACAGCTCCTATCAGCGACCCACCCACCATATAATATTTAATATCGTGCTTTAAGCATATTCGGTGAACTTCATTTAAGGCTTCCAAGAGTATATGATGCAGTTTATCTATATCGAGTTTTTTCATTATCATCCGCTCCGTTTTCTAGTTGTTTCCGTTGATTTTAATCAAATCTCCAAGCTCCACAGTTGTCAAGAATTCTATATCCGGCCATTTCTCCAAAACTTTTTCAAACAGATCCCCCAGCAGCTCCAGGTTTTTCTCTCTGTTTTTTTCATGTATAAACCCTATGTAGTTGAGTCTGTGGGTGCTTACAGTAGCAGGCTTTTTATACTTGAATGCATGCTCGATTTCCTCAATACACCTTTCCACCCAGTCGTAATCCGGATTCCACGTCGGCTCAAAGTCGCAATTTCTCACGAGGTATATCTGATCTCTTTTATTTTTTTGCCCGATATAATGTCTTCTTTCATCATAAAAAGAACCATCTTTTTCCGGTCTTGGTACCAGCTGAACCCTTCCTCCCTGGATGAACTCTATACCAAGCTTATACAGCTCCTCTTCCAGATCATCATTCCACACGTAGCAAGAGGCTATAAAGGATTTTGATTTAAACCCGAATATATCTTCAAAAATTTCCAAGCCCTCCTTTAAAACACTGGACATATATGACGCATCCTCACTATTTGATAAATTAAAGGAATCCATGTAGGCAAACTTGTTGTCCTTATCAAAGGAGCTGGCAGTGCTTATCATATTATAGTCAAAGGCTATTCTGACTTCATTTTTACCGGATTTCAAGTCTCTCATCCACCTAGGTACGTTTAAGTGTTCCCTGCAGTGAAACTGAGGAAAAATCACTCCTTCGCGAACCGCTTTATTCAATTCGACAAAAGAACCTTTATGGTACGGATATCTCTCATAAGTTTTTGTAAAGGGCTCGTAGTAGTAACTTTCAAATTTTTCTTCTTCTATCTTCCTGAAGTTCGGATTTGCAACGGCGAAATTTGCAGTAAATACAGGGTTTCTACCGTTTTTATCCCTGAAATTTCCCAATACCTCTACCAGCGCTTTAACGTCTTCTTCACTTTCTAGAGAATCAAATTTTGTAAAAGGATCTTTATCCACCGGATCCCCAATGGAAACCAGTTTTTCATATATCTCTCTAGACGGCATTCTAATGCTGCCCCAATCATCCGATTCGATAACGAGAAGCTTCCTTTCAGTTTGAAAACCACCGGTGTTTATATCCTTCAACAGATATTCTCTTTTTATTTTTTTTAATCCCTGCTTTATTTTTACTCTGTCCATCCCTTATCTCATTCCATTCTATGCGTTTTCAACCAAATACTTTTTCATCAAAAGCAATATCGCCGGAAAATAGAAAAACTCTCTAAAGTATAAAACGTCAAGTCCAAACCAAGGCATAACTATCGCAATTGCTAAAATCCCCATATTCATCCAGTCCGAATAAACAAGTTTTCTGTCATCCATGAAACCTTTGAATAGGCTTTTCCACCAAATCCCCATTAAGATCACGCCAAACAGCCCGATTTGGTAAAGCATCTCTATTAGGGTCATATGGGCATTATTGGTATTCAAAATGCTTCTCAGCTGGTCTTCCGAGAGACCAATTCCAAATAACAGCTTGTCAGTATTTGACATGAGATAGTTGAGGTACACGCCCCACAAGCCTACACGTCCAGTGGTTAGAGATGATGCGTCCTCCACTCGCCCAAATCTCAAAAGGTAAAACTCCAGCTGCTGCATGAACAAGTCTTGACTTAAAACAAAAAACACCACTCCCATTATGGCTACCATTAGATATACTTTAAATGAAACGGATCTCTTACCCGTCATGAGATTAAACAACCAAAGAGATAAAACCACAAAAGCCGAGAGCATGAATGCCTTTGAAACTGACTGCATGGCATAGTATATCAAGGCTATTATCAGTATCACTGCAGGTATTATATTCTTCTTATTTTTTGTCTTAGTCAGTATAATCATAAGCCCTGAAATCGCAACCAGCATCTGAGCAGAAAAGTAATTGGGATCTGAATAAAATGCGCTAAACCTGATGCCTACGGACATCTCGTTATTAATGACTATAAATGGTTTTATGTTGGAATTATCTATTAGTATAAGTGCTGAAATACAAGCCGCCAAGTTTCCAAAGGCCAAAAAGAGCACGCTTACATCAAAACGTACTTTCTCCTTGTATTCCACAAGATAAATAGGTATAAAAAGCATCATCGCCATAAAAAAAATGTATTGAGGCTCCAAGGGCAGCCTGTTAAGAAACTTTACGATAAGAGTATATGCTGCAAATATGATAACAATGGCGAAATATCCTCCCGATATATCAGGGTTTTTCTTTAACCATCTGGCTCCCACTATCAACAATACTAAAAGAGTAACCAGCGAGTGGACCGAGCTCATGCCGGGAGACAGTTTAAGAAGCGCTGTCCAAGGGAGATAAAATATCATTATAGGCATGTAGTATTCCCTAGGTGCAGCTACGGCAAGCATCACAAACCACATAATGGCCAAGAGCAATAAAAGGGAAGACCCTACTGCGTGTCCTACTGACAGCAACGCGACATTTAACAGTGCAAGTATTAAGATATAGACTATTTTCCCTTTATCGCTTTTTATCATGGCTATTCTCCGTCATCTAGATTTTGTTATCTTCAGCCCACTCCTTGTAGCTAATCCCCTTTTCGAATGCTTCGATGCCTGCATATTGAAGCTTTAATATTTTGTTTCTCCCAAGATCAGTCCTCTTGGAAAAGTTCAATACAAAATACCATACCAAAAGATGCTTTAGCACAGGGAATGTTGCATTAAGCCAAGCTCCGTTGTCGAAAAAAAACTTTTCGTCGTAGCCCTTAAACCAAGTAGATTCGTCCTGTTTAACAAATGCTATGGTAAAGGGATGTGCATACACTTTTAATCCTCTTTTAAGGGCGTCCCTCATGAAAAGGTTATCCTCTCCGGCACAATACCTGGATCCTCCGCCGAAGAGCTGGGTGAAGTTTAGGTTGTTTTTTAAAAGACTCTCTTTTTTTATCACAAAGCAAAATGTTCCATATCTCATTGAATTCCAGATTCTAACTCTTTTTACTGCATCTATGTCAGGCATTCCTCTGTCGGAATTTGTCGTGCAATGAAATACCATCATATCAGCGTCAGGAACGCTTTCAAATGCCTCTATCACTCCTTTTGCGTAACCATCCGAATAAATCACGTCATCATCTGCAAACATCAATATATCTCCTGTAGCGTGCAATATGGCCATATTCCTGTTGTTTCCTACACCTCTATAAGGAGTCGTTATCATTTTCACCCTATTGCCATCAATCATAGCTTCCTCGTAGCTGTGTCTATCAGCTTGATTGGCAAAGACCACATCCGATTGGATGTTCATTTCTTCATATTTATCCAATCCCTTTTGATGCATCGTGACACACAGCACTTCAACTTTCATTCTAATCTCTCCTTAAATCAGAATTCTAACATCTTCTCATAACGCCTCTTAACTTAAGCAGTTTCCAATATGCCGCTTGAGCCATGTTCCTGCCGGCTAAAAGAACCGGATGCTTAGATGCCATGACCCTGACGTAGCTTACCTCTATGGGGTTCCACTTGTATTTATAATCTGCCGCACCGGCATAATCAAACATCTCAAAGCCCATGTCTCTAAACTCTCTTAGGCAGTGCCATATCATATATTCATTGGGCCTGTAGTTTAAGTGCTCTCGTCTGCTTTCAGTGCACCAGCAAAACATTTTCTTACCCATCCCTACAAAAACTATGGATGAGATGATGGTCCCTCCAGGCTCTTTAACCACGTAGCAGTGAAGCATCCCCGTATCTTTAAGGTTATTGAATAAATTATTTATCTTCTCCAAGGAAAATGTAGGCACCAAATTTTGTTTTGCAAATACCTCGCAAAGCTGGTCGTGGATCTCCCGGGCCAGCTCATCATTTGGCTCCGCCTTTTCTATCGTCGCTCCCCTTCGTTCAAACTGTCTTATAAGCTGCCTGCACTTGCCTGCTATGTTCTCAAAAAACTCCTCATCAGTCTTGTATATCGGGATCTCAACCGTTGTGAAGACTTCCGTGTCGTATTTTAAGCCTTCGATTTCCTCCGGAAGCAGATGCCTGTCCATTATTTCGATATGTTTGCAAGATGAATTTTTAAATATAAAGTCGATAGTTGGAGTAAGCAGCTCCTTGACCAGACTGTAATCATATAGGTCATAGCCCATGTATCCCGTAGCCCAACCTTTAAAAGGGCTGCCTAATATGTTTACGCCAAACCTTTTTATTTTGACTCCGGTAAAATATCCTACAAGATCATCTCCTTTTCTTATCCTGAGTATTAGAGGCTCTCCTGCATTGTCCTCCATCAGATACTTTAACCATGGAATCGTTGTAAATGGACTTTTCTTTTCGAATCCGTAGTATTCCTCTATATCGACATCATTCATATCCACGATCTCAAAAGTGTACATGTTACACCCCCCAAAATACTTTTCTAATTATCCTTTCTGCCATCCATCTTGCATCAAGGGCAAATGCACTCAAAGCGTTTAGGTAAACATCATCTTCTCTTTTATCCTTTAGAAAGTCCAACAACTCTCCCGCTGGAACGAACCAGCCATTTTTTTCAGACAGATAATTTATTCTTTCCTTAAACAGCTCATTAAGTTTCCCCTCGCCGTTGACAAAACCGTATGCAAAGTGGACGTATACTACAGCACATCCTCCTCCTTTCTCTAATTTATCTATATTTTTCTTTGACAACAGCTTAAGCGCCGTATGGCAATCAATTCCGTCAGACGAACTGAACCAATAGTTTGAATATTTTTCCTTGTTTTTTTCTTTGTAAGGCATGTACTTATCGTAAGACAATGTATCAAGCCCGGTAAATACCCGATTTCTTATATACATCACGTTTTCCTTGGCAATGTCTCCCCAGAAAAACGGGCTATCCTCCATCTCCCCCTGAGTCACGGCACTCTCCATTTTTAAAAGCTTCTTGCCTCCCCTGTATAAAAGACCTATGGGATAGGTAAATCTCTTGTCGTTCCAGTAGATATTGTTCTTATTAAAGGCATGGTTCATATGGACTTTTGGATAGTAGCCAACTAGCTCTTTAATCATATTGAAGGAACTCAAGATATCATCCCTGTTGAAATCCCCTGATCCGGCTCCATGAAAACCAATCTCAAAGCCTTTATCCGCTATCTCCTTTATGAACGCTCTATAGGCATCGTCAACCAATGTATCTGCCTTGAATTCGTCATCAGATGGATGTGTCCAGACAGTTTTTGTAGTGATTATGCCTTTTTCGTATAAAAAATCATATATTGGCTTTATATTTTCAATAGTTGCCTTGTCTGTATCATCTATTATCGTAAAAGCAAATTTTTTGTTATCCGGCCAATCCATCCTCCATCAACCTCTCATTAAAAAGTCACTCAATCAGCTTGCGAAACTGCTCCAGGGCTAAATTGTTGTCATAGGACTTGTTGCTCAAGTACAATTTCCATCTATTTAGCTTAGATGGGTCATTCAAAACCGCTTTTAATGCCCTGTATATCCCTTTACTGCTGTTTTCACATACAGTTCCTTCCCTGTCTTCTAGTATCATATCTCGAGCAGAGGTTGTCTCTGTGGTGATTACCGGAACCCCTAGCGACTTAGACTCTCCAAATACCATGGGCGCAGCCTCGTGATATGAAGGCAAAAGAAATAAGTCTGCATTTTTTATATACCTGTATGGGTTTTTTTGATTCCCATACAATATCACTTCGTTTTCAAGTCCCAAGGATCTCACCAGTTCTTCCACTTGGATTTTTTTATTTCCATCGCCAAGCACGTGCCAACAAAACCTGTACCCCTCATCTTTGATCTCTTTTAATACTTTGACTGTTCTGATGATTCCTTTGCCATCGTCAATTCTCGCTGCCGTCACTATATTTAGAATATCCCCTGGATAGTATACCGGGTCTTTTTTTGCCATCTCTTTGTATTCAGTGTAATTGTGGCAGTTGTATACGCAATGTGTCCTGTCTTCCATATCCGAAACAGCTTTTACAAAACTTTTTTTACACCCTTCGGATACAGCTGCTACCTTGTCAAACTTCCTGTAAGACTTTCTATTGTGTCTCGTGTTCCCACCGTATTCTGAAAAATCACAATGTAAAAATGCCACTTTCTTCTTTGACTCGACCCTTCGGATTACAAAATCGTTGCATCCTCCATACAAGAGCTTTCCGGTGTCATTGTGTAAAAATGATATTGCCACGTCAAAATCCATTAATTTCTTCTGAGTTGACACCATCAAGAAAATCGGCAAATGGCAGTTAATTAATTTTGTATAAAAAGCAAGGGCGCCCCTTAAAAGATAAAGTGCCATCCCTTTGGTTTTCGCCTGCTTTTGTGATATTCCCAGGAGATTTAAAATGGGATTTGCCTCTAATACCTCCACATCATCCGGTATCCGCTTGCTGTAATCTCCTGTAGCGCTGAATACGAATAGAGTTATATCGTATTCCTCATGAATTAAATTCAACAGATTAGCCAAGGATCTTTGTACTCCTCCTGTATCGAAGTTGTTATTTACAATAAGCAGTTTTTTTGTCATGCCTATCTCAGGTCCTTTCTGATGCTTCTGTATTTTATTGCGCTGAACAAAGCATAGTTGAAAAAATAAAACGAAGAAGCCAAAAGCCCCATTTCCATATGATTTCTGTAAATCAACCACCTCTGTTTGGCGGCGTTTGCTTTGTCACCTGACTTGCTACCCTTCATTATCCTTATCTTCGCAAGCTTTCCCGTATATCCGTAGGATATCTTGCATTCTTTTAGCATATTTATCCATTCCACAAGGTCTTCATGGTAATAATCCTTGTTGAAGGGATATTTCTCAAAAAGTTCCCTTTCTGCAAGTACCGTTGAGCAGCTGATTACATTTCTTTTTAATAGACCGCTAAGGTCGATATACGGCGGCACCTGAAAAACCCCTCCTATATCGTTTCCGTTTCTGTCTATAAATCCGTAAGAGCAGTAAGATATCCTGCATTCTTTGTCATTTATGTGGGCCATCTGTTTTTTTAGTTTGTCTTTGAGCCAGATATCATCACTGTCGAGCAAAGCGATGTACTTGCCTCTGGATAGGGATACCCCTTTATTCCTGGTTTCGGCTACCCCTAAATTAACTTTATTTTTATATACCTTTATTCTCTCATCTTTTCTTTCAAGTCCCTTCAATAGATCGTAGCTGCCGTCCGTAGAGCAATCATCTATCAAGAGAATCTCAAAATCCGAGAAGCTTTGCTCTAAAACCGATTCTACCGTTTGTGTTATGTAGTCTTCCCTGTTGTAAACGGGAATAACTACCGAGCATTGCGGCAACATGTCTGTCCCCCCTAATTCCAAATGCAATTTCAATCTAATACGTCGATAAAGTTTTTAAATAGTTTCAACTCTTTTTCATTGCAATGTGCTTCCAAAATAGATTTGATCCTGCTTATCTCATTTAAAGTCAGCCCATCCTTTGAAAATTCATCCATCCGAATGATGTCCTCAGATGGTATCTTGGTGATCAATATATATACTCCCTGAAGTCTTTTTGTTAGAGGAATATCCATGTTTGAGGCTGATTTAAAACTCAAACTTAAAAATCCTCTATCCTCCACCACTGCCGCCGGCACTTGGTAGTCTTCAATTATGTAAAATCCATCTCTCGTTTGAGTGATATATTCATTTTCATATGCCATCGCCTCTACAGCAGTAACCACCAGTGATGTGTATCTAAACAAAATGCTCATAGCTACCACCGCGGCACAACTTACGAACATAAGCATCGCCTTTTTCATATTGAAGGTTTTATTAAAGCTTTTTTTGTCTACATAGTCAACTATTTCTTCAATATCCACCACATTGCCACTACCCGGTTCATCTGACTTAACCCCTGCTGACTGTTCCTTTGTGAATACGACTTTTATGGTCTTGAGCAAAATATTAAAATCAAACCCCGGTGAATATCTTTTAATGTATACCAGGTCGAATTTAAGCTTGTTTTCAACCGACGTAGCATAGTTTGACATTACCTGCGCCAGCCCGGTAATACCTGGCTTTACTTCATATCTATGCGCATACTCGGGAAACTCTTTGATGAATCCTTCTACAAATACCGGCCTTTCAGGTCTTGGCCCTACTATGCTCATGCTTCCTTCCAACACGTTGAAAAACTGAGGTATCTCGTCGATTCGCGTCGCCCTTATTATTCTTCCTACTCGAGTTATTCGAGGATCATTTTCTGCTGCAAGAACTGCTCCCGTATGCTTCTCTGCATCTACTACCATGCTCCTAAGCTTCATCATTTCAAATTGCTTTTGCTTCAATCCGCTTCTTACCTGGGTGAAAAACACAGGCCCTCCATCCTCTAGCTTTATAAAAAACGCTGCTATAAACAATATGGGGGTAGTCAGCAATATTCCTACTACCGACAGAACAATATCTATTATGCGTTTGACTATTACCTGAGCTTCACTTAAGCTAAAGCCCTCGATGGTAAACAAGGGAACATCTCCAATTTGAGTCATTTCTGAATCCCTCATTGCTATCTCATGTATCTCGGGTACTATCAACAATCTTTTATTCTTGATTTCGCAGTAAGCAATTATCTCACGCTTGAACTCATTCGCCACGGGAGTCATCAAATAAATATTGTCCGCCTTGTCTATGCAGGTCTTGACGCATTCATGATTTTCCGGAACAAACGTCAATCTGTTTATACTTTGAACCTTTAATACTCTAAGAAGATCATCCTTATCCTTTGGGTTTCCTATTATCAAGGATATCTTATCCTTGAGCGCATTTCTTTTAAGGCTTGTAGAAAGCGTCTTTATCCACATCAATGAAACTACCTGTACAGCTGCCGCCACTATGAAATAATAAACAGACATCCTAACAGAACCTGCAAAATAAAGCATTATTATCAGTATATAATTTAAGAGAAGCACAACTCCCGCAGCCTTTCCCATAACTCCGGAAAAAGACATGTCTAGAAAATGGAAGTACTTGTAATGTGCCAAAAGCATAATTTCCACTGCTGTTGCCAAAGTAAAGAACATCAAACCGTAGTATACTCCAAAGGGAAACCATGTATTGTATATTAGCCTGCCTGCAACCATAAAGGAAGCTATAGTTAGTATTACAACCAAGACCAATTCTAGAAGCTGCATAAGAAACACAAAATGAATTCTAAAATTGTTATTTGTTTTCATTTAAATCACCGCCCTTTAAAACAACCAAAACCGAACCATGTCTCCTCCCCTTCAGTTGAGATAGGATAAAAAAATAACGCGAGAAAAAAAGTATATCCAGCGTTAAAGTCGATCCACATTTAGTGTAATATGCGTCACAAAATCTAGTAGAATTTATGTCGTTTTTTTATTTGCAACACTTCACCTTATAATAGAAAGCTTGCGCCATATTAAGTATCCTAAATATGCTCCCAATGTGTTGACTATCAAATCATCAATATCTGCCATTCTTCCCATGGGAAAAACAAACTGAAAAGTCTCTATGAAAAAAGATAGCATAAAGCCGATGGTTACTACCCTTAGCGGGGATACTTCTCTGTATTTATAATCCATTCTCAAAGAAAGAAAGAAACCAAAAGGAACGAAAAGCATCAAATTAATCCCTACATTCCATATAAAAACTTCAATAGATGCCCTTTGAAAAAGCATGTCGTAAATCTCTGATAACGGGACTAGGCTGATCATTCGCTCAGCATCAGAGCTGTATCCCAAAGGAACCAAAGTAACCAAAAATATCCCGGCTACGGTTAAAAGCAACAAGGCATCTGCAAATATGATTTTCGTCCTTACGTCTCCTTTTTTTATCTTCATAAAAGATAGTACAAAAATTGCCCCAACAGCTATCAAAAAAAGTGGAACAAATGCACTAAATTGTTGCCACATATGTCTCATTTTAAACTCTCTTTTCGCCAATACAGTTATTTGAATCAATTTGTTACAAGTTATATACCCTGAAATCCACTAAAATACACGGGCTTGAAAATTAATTTTACATTTAAGTTTTAACAATGGAAATAAAGCCTTGATATATAAAGTGCTGTTGTATTATAATTTAATATATTAAAAAACATTTAACTGAATCTCTAAATTTATCTTTCCCTATTGAAAAGGAAGTGCTTAGTATGGATATGATTAACCGCCTCGCGATGAAGCTTCATGCCGTGGACAAGAAACATTACTTGTATCTGACATATCTTTTATCAATTATTATTGCAATCCTTGTGTATTTGACCGGCGGTACAACAAAAGTATACGCAAACTTTATGTATATCTCAATTGCCATATGTTCTTCAACAAACGGTAAGCACAAAGGTTTTTTCCACGCATTATTCAGCTCATTGCTTATAGGTCCATTCATGCCCCTGGACGTTTTACTAAATATAAGTCAAGAACCTGCCAATTGGATTTTGCGTTCATTTATCTATATAACCGTGTCAGGTGTTATAGGATACCATTCTGATATTTCAAAAAAACATTTCGAAAAAATTCTAAAGCAAAACAACGATCTGATTGAATCAAATACAGCTACCATCTATGCTCTGGTTAAATTGACTGAATTTAGAGACGATGAAACCGGCGTCCACATCGAGAGGGTCGCAGCTTCATGCAGGTTTTTAGCCTCAAAGCTACGAAATCTCCCTAAATACGAATCTTATATAACTGACTATTATATAGACAATATCCATAAGGCAAGCCCACTTCATGACATAGGAAAAGTTTGTATCCCTGACAGCGTCCTTTTAAAGCCTGGCAAGCTCACTAAAGACGAGTTTGAACTAATGAAGTCCCATACTACACTATTTATGGCGTTATTAATAAACATAGCCTTAAAAATTGTTTATCATTCTATATCAATGCTATAATTTACATGTTTACAGCTTTCTCTTTTTTCTGTAAACTCATGTTTAGAATTATGCCGACTGTTATTTGCATTTATACTATGAATCTGCAGAACTTTTATCGCTTCCAAATGAAGTGGTTTTGAAAACCATAGCCGTTTAACAAATTAACAAAAAAATAATTAGATTTGAGGAATGAAATGATACACCTAAAAAAACCTTATGAAAAGAATACTGTTTTAATTATCATCAGCATTTTTTTATTGATCTATTCAATATCACATCGACCTGTATATGATATTATTACCGTATTAAACGGATCAGCATTATTGGTCCTCACCCTTAGCCTGCCTTTGCTTGATGGCTACAGAGGGATGTTTATTTCGATACTTTTCAACTTGGTAGGCGTAGCTGCATCATTTTATAGAATCCTTGAAGACCCTCATATGATGTACTATCCCGTCTTTGACAGTTAGAGAGCAAATGAAGCTCGGAAACCCTTGTGTATCAATGGGTTCCGAGCTTTTGTCTGTTTTAAAAAGTGAGTAATGTTTTTACTTTTTCGTCAGTTTGAAGATTTTT
>Ga0334894_1001223_pt1 | contig 22961 bp, 16 predicted proteins | sample GraSluR3_MG_6_FD_207225 | JGI IMG/M metagenome (GOLD analysis project Ga0334894, IMG submission 207225) | Sludge microbial communities from methane-producing bioreactor in Wageningen University, Netherlands - Granular Sludge_12_05 R3 | ecosystem: Engineered > Bioreactor > Anaerobic >... | reverse complement strand
AAGTGTTGGGAACTCTATGACCGCGGCCGGATCGAGCTGCCCACGACCTACCGCGCGGCCCCCAAGGACGCGCCTTCCATGGCCCTGCACACCTTCGGCGAGCTCCGCGCCTACTCCGACATCCCCCCGCGCGGCCCGGTGAGCGACGAGATGGCGATCACGCTGATCCACGGCTACTACGCCTGTGTCAGCTTCATCGACGACCTCGTGGGCACCCTGTTGGACGAGTTGGACCGCTTGGAACTGCGCGAGAGTACGATCGTCGTCTTGTGGGGCGACCACGGCTGGAACCTGGGCGAGCACACGCTGTGGTGCAAGCACTGCTGCTTCGAGACCTCGATGCGGGCGCCGTTGATCGTCCGCGCACCGGGGATGCCTCCCGGCGTGGCATGCGGGGCGCCGGTCGAGTTCATCGACATTTACCCCAGCCTGTGCGAGCTGGCCGGCTTGCCCCTGCCGGAGCATCTTCAAGGGACGAGCTTCGTGCCGTTGCTGCGGGGCGACGATCGGCTTGCCGCCCGGGAGGCTGCGATCGGCCGTTACGGTAGTGGCGAGACGATCCGCACCACACAATACCGCTATACCGAGTTTCTCGACAACCGCGACCGGCGGATGGCCCGCATGCTCTACGACCACCACGCCGACCCGGACGAGACCGTCAACGTGGCCGAGCATCCGGCGAACCGCGAGCTGGTCGACACGTTGAGTGCGCGTTTGCGGGCGACCCGCGCCGGCAAGCCGAAGGGCAAGTGAAACGCGCCCCCGATCGACCTCCAAACGGCGTGGCCTCGTGCCGAGAACCTCGAGGCACCGGTCGACGCTCAACCGTCCGTCCTTCGGTGCCAAGTGCATTGACCCGCGATTACATTCCATGGATACTGACGCCAGGATTCTGGCGGTGTCCGTCCTCCGGGAAAGCCAGCGTCTGGCGGAGGTGTTTTGATGCGACGTGCGTCCGGTAGCGGGGCGTGTGCCCCCTCGCTTTTGCTGCGTCGATTGCTCCGTAGAACAGCGACCCTCCCTCTTCTTGCCCTTGCCGCCGTGGCGTCGACCGACGCCGCAAGATGCGAGGAAATGCCGGGCTCCGGCCGTGGACCCAACATCGTGCTGATCCTCGCCGACGATCTCGGTTACGGCGACCTGGGCTGCTACGGGCATCCGCGGATCAAAACGCCCCATCTCGACCGCCTGGCCGACGAGGGGCTCCGCCTGACCAACTGCTACGCCGCCGCGGCCAACTGCTCGCCCGCCCGCACCGGGCTGATGACCGGGCGCACACCCTATCGGGTGGGAATCCACAACTGGATCCCCATGGAGTCGCCCATGCACGTGCGCAGCCGGGAGATCACGATCGCCTCGCTGCTCAGGCAGCACGGGTACGCGACCTGCCACGTGGGCAAATGGCACATGAACGGGCGGTTCAACATGCCGGGACAACCCCAGCCCGGCGACCACGGATTCGACCACTGGTTCTCGACGCAGAACAACGCGCTGCCCTGCCACCACGACCCCGACAACTTCGTGCGCAACGGCCGGCCGGTGGGCAGGCTCGAGGGCTATTCGGCCGCGCTGGTGGTCGATGAGGCCATCGCCTGGCTCGAGAGGATTGGCGCCGGCGTCAAGCCGTTCTTCCTCTACGTCTGCTTTCACGAGCCCCACGAGCCGATCGCCACGGCGAAGCGTTTCGCCGACATGTACCCTTCCGACGATCCCAGCCTGTCGGCCCACCACGGCAACGTGACCCAGGCCGACGACGCCTTCGGCCGGTTGATGCGGGCGGTCGACAAGCTGGGGCTCCGCGACACGACGCTCGTGTTCTTCACGAGCGACAACGGCCCGGCGATCACGAACGTGCATCCGCACGGCTCGGCCGGTCCGCTTCGCGACAAGAAGGGCTCGATGTACGAGGGGGGCATTCGCGTGCCCGGCATCCTGCGCTGGCCCGGCCACATCACGCCCGGCACGGTTTGCGGCGAGCCCGTCTGCGGCGTCGACGTGCTGCCCACGTTGTGCGAGATCGCGGGCATTCCGATCCCCGCCGACCGCGCGATCGACGGGACGAGCTTCCTGCCGATCTTCGAGGGCAAGCCGATCGTGCGCAAGACGCCGCTCTATTGGCAGTTCCACTATGCTTCGAGCAAGGCGAAGGTGGCGATGCGCGTGGGCGATTGGAAGATCCTGGGCCATCTCTCGACCCCGGAGAGCAAGCCGACGGTCGACATCACGCCCGAGTCGCAGCAGGCGATCAAAGAGGCCGAACTGGTGGCCTTCGAACTGTACAACCTGCGCGACGACCTGGGCGAGACGACCGATCTGGCCGCGACGCAGCCCGAGCGGCTCGCGCCACTGGCGAGCCGGCTTCGCCAGATGCACCGCGAGGTTCGCGACGAGAGTCCGGTCTGGCCGGCCTGGGAGTGGGTGCGGTTCGAGGCCGGACGGATCCGCGAAGCCCGCGAGGCGGGCATCTGGCCCGAGTGGAAAAAGCCGCCCGCGCAGAAGCCGCCGACACGCAAGCCGAAGGCGGCAATCGAGCGGGGTCGCTAACGGGGATTAAGACACCGGCCTTTTTGCGTCCGTCCCCCCTGGCGAGCTGCTTGCGGCACCGGGCGCCACATCCTGGTGAGCCTTGACGTGAGGCGGATTGCTCCCGGCGGCGGAACCGTTGGGAATTCTCGAAAAATCTCCCGCAACCTCGAAACGACTTCGGGGTTCAATCGTATGTCGGCGAGAAAGGCCGCACGAAGGCCAATCCCGACTTGATCGAAGAGGCAACCCGAGACCTCAACCGGAACAGCCGTCGCCCGACCCCCCCGCGAGGCGATGCGCTTACCGCCCGGTTCGGGGTTAGCGGATCAACCTCCCCCGGAAAGCCGCCGGACCCGCTCCGGCGGCTTTCTCTTTGAGGCGACACGTTGCGGTTCGGGTGGTCCCGACACATCGGATGGGGCATCGCCGGTCGTGGGGTTCGCCGCCTTTTGACACCGCCCGGCAAGTCCTATAATTGGTGGATCGTCGAGTCGTCAACGCAACTTGCCGCCCTGGGGGAGCTTCTACGTGCAGCGGTTCATGCTCAAATCCAAGATCCATCGGGCCACACTGACCGGAACCGACTTGGATTACGAAGGCAGCATCGCCATCGACCGCACCTTGATGGAGGCGGCCGACTTGCTGCCCGGCGAGCAGGTCCACGTGCTCAACCTCAGCAACGCCGCCCGGCTGATCACCTACGTGATCGAGGCCGAGGCGGGCTCGGGCACAATGCTGCTGAACGGGGCGGCGGCCCGACTGGGTTCACCCGGCGACCGGGTTATTGTCCTCTCCTACTGTACCCTCGGCGACGAGGAAGCCGGCTCGCACCGGTCCAAGGTCGTGAGGGTCGACGGCGACAATCGCCTGCTGGGCAACGCGTAACGCCCTGAAGTGCTACACTTGCGCGTGGTCCCCTGCATCTTGAAACCCTCCCTGGGGGGTGTTGAGCGTTGTCCCCAACCGCCGTTCTCTTCCAGAAGATCGGGATCTCCCTCCTTCTGGGGTTGCTCGTAGGGTTGCAGAGACAGCACACGACCTCGGACATGCCCGGATTGCGGACCTTTCCGCTGATCACGGTGCTGGGAACCGTGCTGGCCTTGCTTGCCGAGTCGCTGGGGGGCTGGATCGTGGCGGCGGGATTGTTGGGGATCGTGGCGGTGCTCGTGTTTCCGAATCTCGTTCGGATCCGCCGGCAAGACCCCGATCCGGGCACGACGACCGACGTGGCCGTGCTGCTGATGTTCGGCGTGGGCGCGCTGCTGGCCGTGTTGCCCGAGGGTCAAATGGGCGTGCCCGTGGCCATTGGGGGCGGGGTGGCGGTCCTGCTGCAATTCAAGCCCGAGATGCATCGCTTCGCCGAGCGGCTGGGCGACCAGGATCTCAAGGCGATCATGCAGTTCGTGCTGATCACTTGCGTCATCCTGCCGGTTCTGCCCAGCCGGCCCTACGACGTGTTGGGCGTTCCCGCGGTGTTCAACCCGCGCGAGACCTGGTGGATGGTCGTGCTGATCGTGGGCATGAGCCTGGGCGCGTACATCGCCTACAAGTTTCTGGGCCGCGACGCGGGAATGGCGTTGGGGGGCGTTTTGGGCGGGGCGATTTCGAGCACGGCCACGACCGTGAGCTACGCCCGGCAGGCCCGCGACGACGGGGTGGGCCACCGGGCCGCCGCGGTCGTGATCATGATCGCGTCGACCGTGGTGTTCGTTCGGGTGCTGGTCGAGATCGCGGTGGTGGCGCCGCCCGAGTTCCTGCACTCGGCCGCCGTGCCCGTGGTGATCTTACTGCTGCTGACCCTGGTGCCCGCGCTGGTGGTCGGATATCGCGTGCGCAAGCAGCCCGGCTCGATGCCCGAACAGAAGAACCCCACCCAGTTGAAGTCGGCCCTGTTTTTCGGCGGGATGTACGCGGTCGTTCTGTTTGCCCTGGCCGCGGCCAAGCAGCGTCTCGACGACCGCGCCCTGTATGCCGTGGCGGGCCTGTCGGGATTGACCGACATGGATGCGATCACGCTTTCGGTGGCGCGGCGGGCGCACACCGACGCCTGGATTGCCGCTGAAGGTTGGCGTTTGATCATCGTGGGCGCCCTGTCGAACCTCGTGTTCAAGGCGGGCCTGGCAGCCGCGCTGGGGGGGCGCCGCCTGCTGGTGCAGGTCGCCGTTCTGTTCTCGATTCCGATGCTCGGCGGGCTGGGACTGCTGTTCGTCTGGCCGTCAGGGATCGCGTTGCGGTGAGTGGAAGGCCAGCCATTCGCGCTGCTCGAACAGACGGTCGTGTTGCGTCTGCGAGACGCGGATGACGAGCAGCTTCTGCTCCGCTTTGCCGTCGCATTCGTGGGTGAAGAAGTAATGCCCCAAGCTGCCCGGCCGGTTGGGAAGGCAGCTCACGATCAGCATGTCGCCGGCCGCGAGGGTGGCCGAAAACGCCAGGTCGCCGAAGTCGCGGCGAGGACGTCGGGTATCGAGCCGGAACACGCCCTGATCGCCGACGAAACGTTGGCCGGCTTCGCCGTAGTGCAGTTCGGGAACCAGGTCGAGCCGCACCCGGCCATCGGGTTGCGGATGCGCCGCGATGCCCAGCGCGCCCTGGGCCTTGGCGTAGCTCCGCCCGCCGAGACGATCCGATTCGCGCACGAGCACGGGCAACTCGTCGTAGATGCCCGAGGTGAGAATCTCGCGGCGTTGGCCCGGGGGGAGCTGAATGTGGCGCCGGACGACGCGGGGCGCCGATTCGAGAACATCCAGGTCGACTTGATTGGCCTGGCCCGTCGGAGGCGTTTCGTCGTTGAGTTCCAGCATGCGGGCCAGTGCCAGCGGCATCTGGCCGCCGACCCAGCCCACGCGGAATCCGTAGTAGGCGAGTTGGCGGCGGACATCGTCGGGGAAGTGTTGCTCGTCGATCTCGCTCCAAAGAGAGCCGTTCGATTCGGCGTCGCCAAGCGGGAAGCGAACAAACAGGACGTCGACCACGCACGTGCCGCGCGACATCTTGGCCGGCGTGAGCGGCGACTTGCCCGCCTCAGGAGGCATGGTCGAGCAAGCCCCAACCGCCATGAGCATGGCCGGCAGGAGGATTCCGATCGGGCTTGGCCGAGGAGTCATAAAGCGGCGTTGGAGGAGAAGTGCGAAGGAGAGAGTCCACCGGCATGCCTCGCTCGGGCGGAGCAAGTTGAGGCGGGAAGGCTAGTCTCCGCTCGTGGTTACGTCAAGTGAAGCTAGGCAAGATGCTCCGGCAATCCGCGCGCCCGGACAGCCCCGGGCCCCGCTTACCCCGCTGGCAGGGGTTGACCTCGGCCGCCCAATGTGAATAGTCGTAGGTATGGGACGCTGCATCGGCAAATCGTTCTTCCTCGTCTTGTGGCTGGCGCTACCCGCTCGAGCCGAGGTTTCGTCCGCGCCGTCGGTGCTCGACGAGAGCCCTTGCGCCCGGGCCTTGCCTGAGGCGCAGTGGGGGGCGTCGAGTCTTCCCGTCGATTCCGCGCCGAGGGAGGCGCCCGTCGTCCGCGCCCGTTCCAAGCAGGACGCCAGGGTCGGAGCCAAGCCCGTCCTCCTTCCGGCGCAGCCATGTCGTGGGAGCATGCACGCTACGGGCGAGCATACGAGACCGATCGGCCCACTCTGCTTGCCGGCCCCCTCGGGGCCTTCGTCACTCGATCGCTGCGCCCGGTTGAGCCGTTTCCTGCTCTGATTCGCACGCCGGGTCGCCGCAGCGAAGACGACTCCACGCACCCCTTCTCACCGGCCGGCACGGACCCCCTTGTGTTCGCCGGGTGCGCGAAGCCGGAGCGGAGCCATTCGACGGGTGATGCCCGGAATGCTCTCCGCGCGGCGATCCGCAGACCACGGGCCTTTCGACCAGACCATGACGATCGACGCGAGGAATAAACCGATGAACCAAACAACGACTTCTCCGGAGCCACAAGTCGAGCAGCGCCCCGAGACACAGCCTCAAACCGCCCCGACCGGCTGCCTGCTTCGGGTGTATTGGATGCTGCTCGGAAACGCGGTGGTTGCCCTTTGTGCCTACGCGATCACCCAGGCCGAAGGGATGCTGACGGCCGCGGACGCGGCCTACTGGCTGGCGGCGGGCGCCGTGATCGGCGCCCGGTACGTCGACGTGCACTACCTGGGTGGAACGACGGCCGAAGGCGAGCCGCCCACGCCGAAGGACTGGAGACGCTACGCCCTGGGCGTACTCGGCGTCGCGGCGGTTCTGTGGTTGGCGATCCACGCCCTGGGCTTTGCCACGGCCTGAGCGCGCAGAGGTGCAAGGGGGGGCAGTGCCGGCTCAACGGCGCGGGCCCGAGCGCGACGGCTGCGTCCACCGGTCGACCGTTCGGAGGTAATCCGCGGGTACGTCGATGTCCTCCAACACGTCGGGCGAAGCGACTTCCACGCCGAGCACGTCGTCCGGATGCGCGTCGAGCAATCCGCGCAGCCCGACGTTGTCGTAACGGGTGAGAATCTCGTTGCGGTAGCGGATCGCAATCAGCAGAGGGTGGCCGCGCTTGCCCTGATAGGTGGGTACCACGATTCCGCCCCCGTCGGCTCGGAAAGCGTCGACCAGCTTCGCCACGACGGGGGCGGCAATGCCCGGCTGATCGCCCAGGGCCACCAGCACCGCGGCACACTGCGCGGGAAGGACGGCCAGGCCGCACCGTACGGAGCTGAGCATCTCGCCTTCGGCCCGCGAGTTAGTGACGAACTGCACGGGCCGGTCGGCGATCGCCTCGCGGATCGGCCCTTCGTCTTCACCCACGACGACGAGCACTCGATCCACCCGACTCCGCAGCAACTCGTCGACGACGTGGGCGATCACGGGCCGTCCCTGCAAGGGCAACAAAAGCTTCTGCGTGCCCATGCGGCGCGATCTTCCGGCAGCGAGAACCAGCGCGCCGATCATGAGTGCCCATGGCGGTCGAGAATCCGCGGCGCGGTCCCACAACGCCGCACGGCGATCAACTGCGCGACCACCGAGGCCGCGATCTCGGGCACCGTCACGGAGCCGATGTCCAAGCCGATGGGCGCGTAGACGCGGTCGATCTCCACACGAGTGCTCCGACCGGCGTCGACGAACTCCTTTCGCATCATCGCGACCTTGCGACGACTGCCGATCATGCCGACGTAGGCCGCTGGCCGCCTCAGGCAGGCGGCCAACGCCTCGGCGTCGTGGCGATGGCCGCGCGTGGCGATGACGACGTACGTATCGGCGTCGAAAGGAAACCGCGCGACCTCCTCCCCGATCGGGCCGCATCGCGTTGCCGTGCCGTCGGGAAATAACTCCGGCCGGGTGAACTCGGGCCGATCGTCGATCACGACAAGGTCGAATCCGACCAGACCGGCCTGCGCGGCCAAGGCCTGACCGACGTGGCCCCCGCCGACGATCACGAGCACCGGCTTGGGGCTCAGCGGCTCGACCAGCACTTCGGCGCGTTCGGACACGAACAGGGCGGCTGCTTCGCGCCGCAGAGCCGCGCGAACGGATTCGGCGCCCGGGAACCCGAGATCGTCGGGAATCGTCTCCTCGGGCAGGAACTCGACCGTGACGTCGCGAGGCTCCGCGCCCGCGACGGTGGTGAGCAGTACGCCGCGCCCGCGGCGGTCTCGCGTCGCTGCCGCGAGTTCGTAGGCGGCCCGGTGCCCGGCGGCGCCCGGGTCGATGAGTATTCGCATGGCGCCGCCGCAGATCGGATCGCCCCGGTCCACGGTGCCACTTTCGAGGTCGAAGTCGAGCACGAGGGCACGTCCGGCGCCGAGGATCTCGGCGGCCCGTCGCTGCGTTTCCGCCTCGACTCGGCCTCCTCCGATCGTGCCATGGATCGCGCCTTCGGCGTCGACGATCGCCTTGGCTCCCGCCTTGCAGGGGGTGGAACCGTCGGCCTTCAACACGACGGCCAGCGCGAAGGGGCGGCCTTCGCCGGCACGCGCCACCAGGGCTCGAAGCAGGTCGCCCGGTTCAGGGGTTCGGCTGGCATTCATGGCAATTGGGCCTGGTCGGGACGGCCGGCGGCGGCCTTCGGTCATGCCCTTGTCGATCGCGATGGGCGGATCGGCATCCGGCGGATGCGTTCGCCCGTGGCCAGGAATACCGCGTTGGCGATCGCCGGGGCCACGGCGATGATGGGGGTTTCGCCCGCGCCGGCCGACGGGATCTCCGTGTTGTTGACCAGGTGCACGTCGATCTTGGGGAGATCCTCGAACCGCGGCACGCGGTACTCGGAGAAGCGCGGGTTGAGGATTCGGCCGTCCTCGAACTCGATCGCCTCGCGCAGGGCGGGTCCCAGCCCCATCATGATGCACCCATGCACCTGCGACAACAGGTTGCCCGGATTCTGGATCGGCCCGCACTCGAAAGCCTCGCAGACCTCGCGCACCCGGAGCTCGCCTCGTTCGCGATCGATTGCCACTTCGACGCAGGCCGCCACCACCGAGTTCTTCTCCGTCCCGCAGGCCAGCCCCACGCCCAGTTCGGGCGTGACCTTCTTCCGCCGCGCCGGCCAGTCGAATCGCGCGGCCGCCAATTCCAGGACTTTGCGGATGCGCGGGTTTCGCAGATGGGCAAGGCGGAACTCGAGCGGATCGGCTCCCGCGGCGGCCGCCAGTTCGTCCATGAACGATTCGCGGGCGAAATTGTTGGCCGTCGCGGCAAGGCACCGATAGGCGCCCTGGCGCAAGGGAGAATCGGAGGCGGCCGACAGGATGCGGGTGCTGCCCACGTCGTAGGGCGTGTCGATGGCCGCCCCGCCCGCGTTGATGTTGGTGAAGTCCCACGCAACCAGGGTCCCCCCTTCGTCGAGCCCGCCGCGGCACTCGATCAGGGCCGCCGGCCGGAAATACGCCCAGGTGAACTCTTCGACCCGGCTCCAGTGGACCGCCACGGGGCGCCCGGCCGCCCGGGCCAGTCGCGCGGCCTCTTCGGCGGCCTCGCCCGTGTGCTTGCCCCCGAATCCGCCCCCCATATCCGGTACGATGACGCGCACGCGCTCGACCGGAATGCCGAAGGCCCGCGACAAGTCGCCCTGGATCCGTTGCGGATAGTCGATGCCGGCCCAAACGGTCAGCTTGCCGTCGTTCCACTCGGCGGCCGCCGCCCTCGGCTCCATGGGCGCATGCTGGACGTAGGCCACTTCGTACGTCTCGCTCAGGACCTTGCTGGCCCCGGCCAGCGCGGCCTCCACCGAACCGGTCGTTCGAGGCCGGCCGGTGCGCACGTGTTTCTTCAGATGGGAGAATAACTCGCGGCTCGACGGTTGCGGCACGGTCTTCCACACGGCCGTCGCCGCCATCGCTCGCAGCGCCTGGCGTGCCCGATACCGCGACGGCGCGGCAACGCCCACGAACGGCCCCTCCCGCACGACAACCACGTCGTCCATGGCCTCGGCCGCCGACAAGTCGATGGCTTCGAGTGTCGCCCCGTAGCGGGGCGCGCGGAGCACTCTGCCGTAGAGCATGCCGGGCCGCGTAATGTCCGACGGGTAGCGGTGCGCGCCGGTCACCAGGTCGCGAAGGTTCGGCCGAGCAACCGACGTGCCCATCACCTCCCATTGGTCGACCGGCGTCAGGGCGACGTCGGGAGGAATGCTCCGCTGGAAGGCCTCGGCAAGGTCCTCCGACCCGGCCAACTCGGCGTAGCCGACCGTTCTCTGCGTTGCGCGGTGGGCGACGGCGCCGTCCCGTACGTCCAAGCCGACTTCGTCGACGTTCCACCGCCGGGCCGCCAGACGAGTCAGAATCTGCCTGGCCGCGGCCGCCCCTTGACGCACCGCGGGCACGGTGCTCGGAGTCGTGCGGCTGCCCGCGGTCATCCCGTCGTCGGGAACCAGGGCCGTATCGGCCATGACCAGACGGATCTTCGCCGCGTCGACGCGCAGCTCTTCCGCGGCCGCCTGCGTAAGTTGGGCGCGTGAGCCTTGTCCCTCCTCGACCTTGCCGGTCATCACGGTGATCGTGCCGTCGCGATGGACGTGAAGCCTCGCCGCGACGGCTTCGGCGCTTCGGCCGCCGCGCCCGGCGCCGCGTCGCTGGGCAAGCGAAACCCCTTCGGTGACGGTGATCAGGAAACCCGCGCCGAGAACCTGAACGAACGTCCGCCGGGTCACGGCGGCGCCGGCTTCCGGAGGGTTCGAACGTTGGGATCGTCGGGCTTCGCGCGTCTTTGTCGCGACTTCTGCGCTCATGCGATTCTACCCCTTGATCTTTTGCGCGGCCCGGCGCACCGCGCTGAGAATCTTCGGATAACCGTTGCACCGGCAGATGTTCCCGTTCATTGCCTCGATGATCTGCCGGTCCGTGGGATCGGCGTTCTCGTCGAGCAGCGCCACCGCCGTCAGAATCATCCCGCCCGTGCAATACCCGCACTGCATGGCACCCTCTTCGAGGAACGCTTCCTGAACGGGATGGAGCACGTCGTCCTTGGCCAGCCCCTCGATCGTCACGACGGCCTTTCCGGCGGCGGCGCCGGCGGGCGTGACGCACGACAGCACGCGCCGACCGTCCAGCAGCACGCAGCACGCGCCGCACTGCCCCTCGCCGCAGCCGTACTTCGTGCCCGTCAGCCCCAGGTCTTCGCGAAGCACGTCGAGCAGCGACCGTTGCGGATCGGTCGTGATCGTGGTCTCCTGCCCGTTCACGGTCAATTTCAGCGTCACGTCCATTACCGGCCTCCGTCGAACAGGGTACCGAGCAACCGACCCAGCTTAAACGGGTGATCCGCGTCTTGCCAGCCCACCCCTCGGGCCGGCTCAGCACGCCGCGCGCTGGATGCGGGCAACTTCCGGCGCGCGGAGAAGGAGCCGGAGGAGCGATCGGCTCGCGCCCGGCGGGCGCGTAGCGCCGCCTGGGCCGTCTTCAGACGTTCATGCGCCAGATCGCGAAGTTCAGCACGCCGGCGAACGCGACCCACCCGAGATACGGCACGAAGAGCAGCCCGGCGGTCGTCGATACCTTCCCGAAGGCCGCCGTGGTGGCGGCGATGGCGGCCAACAGGAGCACGATGTCGGCAAAGGCAAGCCCGGGGCTCCGGAGCCCGAAGAACAGCCACGACCACGCCACGTTCAAGGCAAGCTGCACGGCGAACAGGGCCAATTCCCGCTTGGCGCCGGCCAGGCCGCGCGTGCGCCACACGAGCCATGCGGCCAACGCCATGCACGCGTAAAGAACGGTCCACACCGGCCCGAACAGCCAACCGGGCGGCGTCCACGACGGCTTCGCCAAGGCGGAGTACCATCCCTCGAGGCTCGGACGGGTCGCAATCCCGCCCACCGCCGCCGCCGCGAAGCAGACGGCCAGCAGGAGGATCATGGCGAGCCACGGGTGTCGGCGGCGTTTCAAATCCAGTCGTCCTTCCAGAAGAGTTTCGCATTTCGGGTGACTACGGCGATCGTCGTGCTCCGTAGCACGGGAGCCGCTCGCGCCCGCTTCGCAGGGATCGCAATCGCTCGAATCGTTTCCCCACGCTATTAGAATCGCGTTTTCCGCGGTTTCGGGCAAGGCCGGCCAAGGGCGCATTCGGCTCACCGGTCGGGTTGGCACGTGGATCGAGCGAGGTCGTTTTGCTAGAATGGCTCCCCGCCGTTTGACGCCGTCGCCCGACCCCGCCCGAGCGAAACCCCATGAGCCAAGAACTCGCCGCGTCGCCGCGCGGACGCTATCGCGTCGTTCATTTCGACGAAATCCCTGGCGTCGCGTGCCCGTGCGGAACGGCGCGCCGCGCCTTTGCCGACGTGCCCGAGTCGCCCGGCACGATCCACCGCACCGAGATCACCGAGGACGCCCGGGCGCACTACCACCGTCGAATGACCGAGACGTACTACGTGCTCGACTGCGGCCCGGATGCCGCGATGGAGCTCGACGGAGAGCGGATTCCCATCCGGCGGGGGAGCTGTATTCTCATCCCGCCGGGCGTGGTGCACCGTGCGGTCGGGCGAATGACCATTTTGAACGTCGTCTTCCCCAAGTTCGACCCCGGCGACGAGGTGCTCGTCGACGGCGATCGCCCCGCCGGATCAGCCCAAGGTCTTTGTTCATGAACCACGAATCCCGAGTACGACTGACCATATCGAGCCTCGCGACGGCCCTGGTCGCCGTTGCGGCGGGGGCCGACGTTCCCACGGCGCAGTGGGGCGGCTCGCCCTCGCGAAACAACGCCGTCGAGGCCCGGAACCTGCCCGCCCAGTGGGACGTGGGAAAGCTCGATCCCCGAACCGGCGCGTGGTCGCCCGAGTCGGCCCAAGCCATCCAGTGGGTGGCCCGGCTTGGCAGCGAGAGCTACGGCAGCCCCGTCGTGGCCGGGGGCAAGGTCTTCTGCGCGACCAACAACGACGGGGCCCATCTGAGCCGCTACCCGGCCAAGGTCGACCTGGGCTGCCTGCTCGCCTTCCGCCAGTCCGACGGCCAATTCCTCTGGCAGCACTCGGTCGAGAAGCTCCGGGGAGGCCGCATGATCGACTATCCCAAGCAGGGGATTTGTTCCACCCCCCTGGTCGAGGGCGACCGCCTGTGGATCGTGACGAATCGGGCCGAGGTCGTGTGCCTCGACACTGAAGGCTTTCGCGACGGCGAGAACGACGGGCCCTTCCGGTCCGAGCCTTCCGAGGCGGAAGACGAGTCGGACGTCGTGTGGAAATTCGACATGATGGGCGAGCTGGGCAGCGTGCAGCACTACATGGCCTGCTGCTCGGTGACCTCGGCCGGCGACCTGGTCTTCGCCTCGACTTCGAACGGCGTCGATGCCAACGACGAGAAGGTGCCCGCCCCCGAGGCCCCCAGCTTCATCGCTCTCCACAAGCACACGGGCAAGCTCGTCTGGGCCGACAACGCGCCGGGTGCGAACATTCTCGACGGGCAGTGGTCGTCGCCGGCCTTCGGCGTGCTCGGCGGCGTGCCCCAGGTCATCTTCGCCGGCGGCGACGGCTGGCTTTACAGCTTCCTCGCCCGGGCCACCGACGACGGCAAGCCCCAGTTGCTCTGGAAGTTCGACTGCAACCCCAAGCGGTCGGAGTGGAGTCGCGGCGATCGGAACATCATCATCGCCACGCCGGTGATCCACGACGGGCGGGTGTACGCGGTCACCGGCCGCGACCCCGAGGAGGGCGAAGACCAGGGCGACCTCTGGTGCATCGACCCGACCAAACGGGGCGACGTCAGCGCGGAGTTGGTCGTCGACCGCGAGGACGACCCGGTGCCGCCGCGCCGCCTCAAGGCCGTCGACGAGGAGAAGGGCGAGCGAGTCGTCGCCAATTCCAATTCGGCGGCCCTCTGGCATTACCAGGGGTACGACGCCAACGGCGACGGCAAGCTCGATTTCGAGGAAACGATGCACCGCAGCCTCGGCGGCGTGGCCATCCAGGGCGACGTGCTCGTGATCGGCGACTTCGCCGGGCTGGTCCATTGCCTCGATCCCCGGTCCGGGCGCGTCCATTGGACCTACGACATGCTCGCCGCCATTTGGGGCTCGCCCCTGATCGCCGACGGCAAGATCTACCTCGGCGACGAGGACGGCGACCTGGCCGTCTTCGAGCTCTCGACGGAACGGAACCTTCTCGCCGAGAACAACATGGGCAACTCGGTCTACAGCTCGCCGACCGCGGTCGACGACGTGCTGTACGTCTCGACGCGAAGCCACGTGTTCGCGATTCGCCAAGCCCCGCCGGAGCAAGACCCGTGGGAGCAAATCGCCCCGTACTTTTCGCCTCCCGAGCCGTGGAAGGATGAACGGGGCGGGTATCGCTCTCCGCTGCAGTTTGCCGACGGCACGATGGTCGAATCGGCCGACGACTGGCAGCGCCGTCGAGCCGAGATCCTCGCGACGTGGCACGACCTGATGGGGCCGTGGCCCCCGCTGATCACCGATCCGAAGGTCGAGGTGCTCGAATCCGCGCGCCGCGAGAACTTCGAGCAGCTTCGCATCCGGTTCGAGTGGGCCCCCGGGGAGATGACAATCGGCTATCTGTTGATTCCCGACGGCGACCGGCCGTTGCCGGCCGTGGTCACCGTGTACTACGAGCCCGAGACGGCCATCGGTCTGGGAAAGCCGTACCGCGATTTCGCCTACCAGCTTGCCCGGCGGGGGTTCGTGGCGCTGTCGCTGGGCACGACCGAAGCGACCGAGGCGAGAACCTACGGAATCTACTACCCCGACATCGACAGCGCCCAGGTGCAACCCCTGTCGATGCTCGCCTGCGCCGCGGCCAACGCCTGGTACGTGCTGGCCCAGCGGTCCGAGGTCGATGCCGAGCGAATCGGCATCGTGGGCCACTCGTTCGGCGGCAAGTGGGCCATGTTCGCCTCGTGCCTGTTCGATAAGTACGCCTGTGCGGTGTGGTCCGATCCGGGGATTGTGTTCGACGAGTCGCGTCCCAGCGTCAACTACTGGGAGCCCTGGTACCTGGGCTACCATCCGCGGCCCTGGCGCAAACGGGGCGTGATTACCGACGAGAACCCCGCCCGGGGCCTTTATCCCCGTCTCGTGGCCGCGGGGCGCGACCTGCACGAACTCCATGCCTTGATGGCCCCGCGACCGTTTCTCGTCTCGGGCGGGTCGGAGGATCCGCCCAAGCGCTGGGCCGCGCTGAACCATACGATCGCGGTAAACCGACTGCTCGGGCACACCGACCGCGTGGCCATGACCAACCGGCCCGAGCACTCGCCGAACGAGGAATCGAACGCGCAGGTCTACGCCTTTTTCGAGCACTTTCTGAAGACGTCCGAGCGAGGAACGCAAGTGCCCGACTGATATGGCCTCGCCCGCCCGAAACGAACGTCCGCTCGAACGGCACGGGCCACGCGAACCACGGGATGGAGGCCGGCGATCGTCGTGCCCGAGCGTTGCGGCTCGGCCGGTGCGGTTCGCTCCGTCGAACCTCAGGCCGTAGCACCAACCGCCGTCTCGCGATAAACTGCACGGCGGGGTGCGTTCCGCCGACCGCGAAACGAGGCCGACGCGATGTTCTATCAGCTCGACAGCACCCGGGTTACCCTCCGGGAATACTGGTGGGGTACGCCGAATCCGCTGGTCGTCTTCGGCTGGTTGACCAAGTGGCTGCGCATTCGGCTGCCGGGATCGGTCGACGATCCGAACGTCGAGTCGCTCGAGCCGTTCCGCGTGGCACGGGAGGAATTGCCCGAGGCCGTGCGGGTCCGGTTCCGCCCGGTCGAAGAGGAATTTGATGCCCTCGGCTTCGAGTCGCCCATGTATTACTGGGTGCGCGACGCGGTGCATCAGACCGACCTGTACCAAGCGGTCTACCGGCACGAGGGCGCGCAGGCCCTGGGACGGATTCACTATCGAGTCTGGAACATCACCCGGCCGCCCAAGGAGTACTTTTTCGCTTCCTTTCTCACGCGCTACCGCGACGCGACCTATCTGGTCTCGACGGCGGGCAAGCGCGACATGCTGGCGCCGCCGTCGTGCCGCGAGAATCGCAAGGCGGGAGCGCCGGCCGGCGCGTTGTGGGAATTGCACCAGCAGGCGTTGCGCGACGATTGGCGGGCGGCGACGGTCGATCCCGTGCGCGACGATTACGAGTTGGTCGAGGCCGTCGAGGCGCACCATGCCGCGGTCCGCGATTTTCACGTCGAGCGCGGCGTGTTCGTGCCCATGAAGCCCGAGCGGGAGCAGGCCGCCCTGGAGGCCGCCCGATCGGCCAGGCCCGCCAGTCGACCCCGACACGACGAAGCGTCGGGCGAGCCGCTCGAACTGGTCGAGTTGGCCGAGGCCGAGCCGGCCCATAACGCCGCGGTGCTGGCCGAGATCGAGCGTCTCCAGAACAAGCGGCCGGGCTGGGTCGGGGCGTTGGTAATCCTCGGCGTGTCGTTGGCCTTGTTCGTGGGATTGGGCGCGGCCCGGTGGTCGTGGGAGCTGGTCTTGCTGCTGCTGCCCGTCTTGTTCCTCCACGAGCTGGGCCACTATGCGGCCATGCGAGCGTTCCACTACCGCAACGTGCGCATGTTCTTCATCCCGCTGTTCGGAGCGGCCGTCTCGGGCCAGCACTACAACGTGCCCGGCTGGAAAAAGACGATCGTTTCGCTGATGGGGCCCTTGCCGGGGATCTTCCTGGCGGCGGGGCTGGGCATCGTCGGGTTGATCGTCGAGCGGCAATGGCTCGTGAACGCGGCCCTGTTGACGTTGATCCTCAACGGCTTCAACCTGCTGCCGATCCTGCCCCTCGACGGCGGCTGGGTCATGCACTCGCTTTTCTTCTCGCGACACTACCTGCTCGACGTGGGCTTTCGCTTTTTGGCCGCCGTCGGCCTGATGCTGCTCTCGATCCCGATCGAGACGAAGATCTTCTTCTACCTCGGCCTGTTCATGTTGTTCGGGCTTCCCATGACGTACCGGCAGGCCCGGCTGGTGCAGAGGCTGCGCAAGCGGGGCTTGCCCGCCGCGTCGCCCGACAGCCGGACCATTCCGCCCGCGACGGCCAACGTCATCATCGACGCGCTGCGGGGATCGTACTCCCAGGCCTTGACCAACAAGACGCTGGCCCAGATGACGGTCCAGGCGTTCGAGGCGCTCAACGCGCGCCCGCCCGGCTGGCTGGCGACGATCGGTCTGGCCGGCGTGCATCTGGCGAGCTTCGTGTTCGCCCTGGTGTTCGTGGGCGTCTTGTTCATCGGGCAGCACGGCGGCTTTCGCGACTTTCTCGGCGCGGCCATGCGAGCGCCGAAAAACCCGATCGACGCCGAAAGCATCGAAGTGCGTCGTGGGCCCGAGGCCACGCAGAATCCCGACGCCGAGAAGACGATCGTCGCCACGTTCGACGACCCCGCCGAGGCCCGGGCGGCCTTCGGCCGGATGGCCGGCAACACGCCGCCCCGGGCCACGTGGATGCGTTTCGGGCAGTCGCTCTTGTTGACGATCCCCGCCGAGGACGACCAGACCCGCGAGCGCTGGTTCGCCGAGTTCGAGCGGCAGACCGGCGACGTGCACGTCTCCAGCCCGCTCGAGCCGAGCATGATCGCCCTGATGGCGATCGCCCCTCACGAAGAAGCCGCCCTTCAAATCGAACGTGAGTTGCGCGCCTACCTCGACGCCGACCCGGCCATGCACCTCGTGCCGCCGTGGCATCCCAACCTGCGCATTGCCCCGGCCGAGCAGGCCGCCCGCGCGACCTACCTCAAGCTGACGGAGCCGGGCACCCTGTACGACGATCCCGAGATCGCCGAACTCGAACGGCAAATCGGCGAAGCCCATCGCCGGGGCGATTCGCCGCGCGCCGGCGCGTTACGAGGGCAAGTGCAGGAGCACTGGAAGCGGGCCGAAGAGGCTCGGCTGGACGAGTTGCGGCGCGAGGCGCGCGATCCGGCCGAGACGGCGGTGATCGACTTGTTCCGACAACAGCCGCGCTTCGACTTCGACCCCGAGGCCGACGACGAGACCGCCCGGCAGCAAGCGGCCGAACAGTACCAGCGCCGGCGAGCCGAGTGGGCCGGCCGGATGGGCCGGCTCCTGGGGCAACTGCCGCTCGAAGGCGACGACGTCAGGCCGGGCGAAGACCGGTTCTCGGGCGCGGGCGGCGTCGTGCGGACCGGCCTGATCCTCCAAGTCGACCTGATCGGCCGCCGGCTCGTCGACGGGCCGCCCGCCATCGTGCGGTGGCTGGCCGACCGAGGATGCGCCGACATGAAATACGCGATCGCGATGGGGTACTGAGACGCCTCACGCCCCCGCGAAATACGCGTCCCGCGCGGAAGTGACCGTCCCAGCGCAACAAAACGCGCAAGCCTCGGTTTGCCAAGGCCTGCGCGGTTGCTCGCAACCCACTGCCGCATGGCGTCGCAGCGCGGCTCAGGGAATCAGGGCGGCCGCCCCGACGACGGCTCCCGCCTGGAAGAGGCTTGCTCGCACGCTCAGCGGAAGCGGATCGAGCAGGTAAGGCGCACAGTTCCCCGGGCGGTAGTAGCCCAGCGAGTACATGCACTCGTTCGGCGGATAAAGCCCCATCTTGTAGGGCAGAATCGGAACCGTCAGGAAGAAGTGGGCCCCGGAGACCAGCGGCTGGATGTACGGCCCGCACGAGTGCCCGTACCGTTCGAGCTGAGTCTGCTCGAAGTAGAGCGGCTTGTGGCAGAGAGCCGACGCCTTCCAGGTAAAGGTGATGGGGGCCCAGCCCTCCTGCTGTCGCTTCGGCAAGACCCGGCTCTCCGTGGGGATGTCGGCGAACGTGCACTCGGCCGGAAACAGCGTGCCCGAGGCCGACACGTCGGTCGTGATCTCGTGGATCCTCTTGAGCTTGACCTTGTCGCACTGTTTCTCGAGCGGAGTCGGCTGAACGGCCAACGCCTCCTCCAATTCGATCCCGGGGCGCGCCGGCGGTTGGGGCTCGACGGCCTGCGGCGATTCGTCGACCGTGATCTGGGGCAGCGAGCCGATCAAGGGCGCCGACGGCACCGGTTCGAGCGGCTCGTCGCGGAGGATCGACTTGGGAGCCGACCCCTGCGACCTCAGCCGGGCATCGCCGAACGGATCGTCGAACGGATCGATGGGCTCGGCGTACTGGGCGAACGTCGCCTTGCCCTCGGCGGCGGGTCGGCTGGCGGGCGTCGAGCCCGAGGAGGTTCGGGCGATCCATTTCAGGCGGGTTCCTTCCCGCCCGGTCGAATACTTGACTTGGCGCACGCCCGAATCGTTCGCGTCGGGATCGGCCGTGTAGACCGCCGTGGTCACGAAGCTCTCGCCCGCCCGCGCCCCGGCGGCGAACGAGGCGAGATAGCCCAGGGCCACCGCCGCGGCCAGCAAGGCGGCAGCGAATCGCAAGGGGATCGAAAACAGGGTTGCCCGACGGCCGAAGGGCGCCGGCGCGCGGTCAGTTGTCGTCGAACGGACGTTCGACGCTGTAGTTCGGAGATTCCTGGGTAATCGTGATGTCATGGGGGTGACTCTCCCGCACACTGGCTGGTGAAACCTGAATGAACTGCGACTGGCTGCGGAGTTCTTCGATGGTTCGAGTTCCGCAGTAACCCATCCCAGCCCTAAGGCCCCCCACGAGCTGGTAAACGAAAGAGCCCAACTGCCCCTTGTAGGGCACGCGGCCCTCCACTCCTTCGGGAACGAGCTTGTCCCTTCGGGCGCCGGTTCCTTGGCGGTAACGCTCGCCGGAGCCGTGCACCATGGCCCCCAACGAGCCCATCCCGCGATACACCTTGAAGGTCCGTCCCTGGTAGAGGATCTGTTGTCCGGGACTTTCCTCTAAACCTGCGAACAACCCCCCGATCATCACCGCGTGGGCCCCGGCGGCAATCGCCTTGGCAATGTCTCCGGAATATCGTATTCCCCCGTCGGCGATGATCGGTGTGTTGGTCGCTTCGGCCGCCCGGGCGGCATTGTGGATCGCGGTAATCTGGGGGACCCCGACGCCCGAGATCACCCGAGTCGTGCAAATCGATCCCGGGCCGATTCCCACCTTGACGGCATCGGCTCCCGCTTCAATAAGGCACCTGCACCCCTCGCTGGTGGCAATATTGCCCGCGACCACGTCGATCTCCCATCGCTGCTTGATCTCTCGGACGGTCTCGACCACGTTCGCCGAATGCCCGTGGGCGCTGTCGACCACCAGAACGTCCACATCCTCGCCGATCAGTCGCTCGACCCGCTCGAAGTCGAAGATGCCCACGGCGGCACCGACGCGCAGCCTCCCTTGCCCATCTTTACAGGCGTTCGGGAAGCGCCGCATCATATCGATGTCTTTGATCGTGATCAGTCCTGTCAGTCTGAAAGATTCGTCAACCAGCAGAAGCTTCTCCACCTTTTTTTCCATCAAAATCTTCTCAGCCTGCTCAAGCGTCACGGTCCCCGTGGCCGTCACCAGGTTCTCGCGGGTCATGACCTCCGAGACTTTCAGGTCCCAGTCTTCGAGAAACCGTAAATCGCGGCGGGTCAAGATCCCCTCCAGGTGGCCATCCGATCGGGTGATCGGGATGCCGGAGACATTCACTTGGTCCATCAACTCGCGCGCATCCTCGACCGTGGCGTCGGGGTGCAGCGTGGCAGGGTTGAGAATGATCCCGTTGGCGCTTCGCTTGACCTTCTTGACTTCCTCGGCCTGGAAGTCGATCGACATGTTCTTGTGGACGATGCCGATCCCCCCCTCCTGGGCAAGGGCAATCGCCATGGCACTCTCGGTAACGGTGTCCATGGGCGAACTCAAAAGCGGAATCGTCAGCCGGATTCGGCTCGTCAGACGCGTGCTCACGTCGACGTCGGCCGGCACCACGTCGCTGTGGCGGGGTTCGAGCAGAACGTCGTCGAAGGTCACGCCGCGATAAGCGATCTTGTCTTGCATGCCCGGGGTCCTCCGTGGGTGAGAAGATAGACCGCCCATTATCGGGCTTTCCGGGCAGATTGCAATTCGCCGGTTCCGCCGGCTGCCGCTAGAACAGCACTTCGCCGCCCCGGCCTTGCTGGATCAGCGGCACGTAATCCTCGAGTTCCTGCCGCACGGCCGGATCGGTCAGATCGACGGTCGCCCGTCGCTCCGCCGACAGGTAGGCGGCCATGGTCAGCCGCACGATTTCGAGGCCATACTCCAGGTCGAGCAGCGCCGATCGGCCCGCGCGAAAGGCCGCGATGGCGTCGACGTTCTCGTCGGTATACCCGTAGAGATCGGCTTCGTTGGGCTGGACGTTCAACAGCCCGCGGCTCGCCTGGAGCTTTTCGAGGGCCAACTCGGTGTCGGCCGCGCTGGCGGCGGCCGCATCGCCGATGAACACCTCCAGGGGCGAGCGAAGGCTGTTCATCTCGAAGGCATAGCCGGGGCCCAGGCCGTCCATGAGCAGACGCAGCCCCTGCATGTCGTACATCCACGAGACGGTGAACTGGGCCTTGACCCGCTGGTCCGTTTCGGGGTTGCGGTAGGTGACCATGCCGGTGGCGAAATCCTCGGCGGGGATCTGGGCGTAGTCGACGCCGTGGCGGTCGAGCAGCTCCTGGCGCCATCGCGGCTGGCCCCACTTGAGCAGCGAGAGGTCGGCCATCACCGATTGCGGTTCGAGGAAGCGGACCGGTTTACCCGGGGGAGTCAAGCCGTACCAGCCGACGGCGAGACAGTGGCAGCCCATGTCGCTCATCACGCCGCCGCCTTGGCGCGTGGGGTCCCAGAACCACGCACTGTGGGGCCCGCCGTGCTCTTCGCCCGAACGGATCAACGTGGGCGGGCCCATGGCCTCGACCACGGGGCGCAGTTGCGTCCGCTGGGCCTGGACCGCCTTCATGTGCACCTGGTTCTCGAAATACGCGGTCGGCACCCCGAGCCCGCCCAGGAGTTCGACCATGCGCCGAGCCTCCCGGAGGTTGCGGGCGAGGGGCTTCTCGCAGATGATGCCCTTCAGCGGGGCCCCCGCCTTGACGGCCTCGGCAATCTGCTCCGCGATTTCGAGGCGGACGAAGTTCGGCGCGAAGATCGCCACCACGTCGACCTCCGCGGCCATCTGCCCGATGCTGTCGAAGACGCGCCCCTCGCCCAAGCCGGTCTCGCGGACCCAGGTGGCCAATCGGTCGACCGGGTCTTTCGAGACGAACCCGACCACCTCCGCCCCGCGAACCTGTTGAAGCGCCCGACACTGAAAGGTGGCCACGAACCCGCCACCGACGATCCCGTAACGCAACGGCTTCATCCGTTCACCTCCTGACTGCTGGTCTCATCGCCCGTCGCCCGAACTACCCGGCACGCCGAATCGGTCGAACCGGCCCCGATTATAAGGGGCGGCGCCGAGCGCGGGCAATCGGGGCCGGCGCCCGGCACGTTGCAGACGCCGCGCCCGCTTGACGTCCCCCGACCCATCGCGCCTATTGGGCCCCGAAGCAATACAGATCGCCGTTGTCGTTGCCGATCACCAGTCGGCCCGCGGCGACGGCGGGCGAGGCGAGCACCGAGCCTCCCAGCTCGAATCGCCAGGTTTCCTTGCCGGTGTGGATGTCGAGGGCATAGAGGCGTCCGTCGTCGGAACCGACGAACAAGCGCGATGCCACGATGACCGGCGAGCTGTCGACCTTGCCCCGCGTGGTGAACGACCAGACGGGCTTGCCGGTCTTGGCGTTCAGAGCGTGGACGAGCTTGTCGCGCGCGCCCACGACCACGATCGTCTCGGTGGCGGCGGCCGACGAGCGGAAGGGAAACTGGCGCTGGGGGTTCTCATAGGTCCAGACGATCTCGGCCCGTTTCCAGTCGATGCCGTGAAACGCGTTGCCCTCGGTGCCCACGTAGGCCATCGATCCGACCACGGCCGGGGTGCTGCCCGTGGGTGCCCCCAGATCGACCTCGGCGGCGAGCGTGCCGTCGGTCAGATCCACGACGTGCAACCGGCCGTCGCAGCCGGCCACGAAGCACCGGTCGCCGACCACGGTGGGAAAGCAGCGAATCTGATCCTGGCTCTCGTACTTCCACACGACGCGGCCCGATTCGGCGTCGAGGCAGTAGAGCACGGCATCCTGCGAGC
>Ga0334894_1001217_pt1 | contig 23064 bp, 35 predicted proteins | sample GraSluR3_MG_6_FD_207225 | JGI IMG/M metagenome (GOLD analysis project Ga0334894, IMG submission 207225) | Sludge microbial communities from methane-producing bioreactor in Wageningen University, Netherlands - Granular Sludge_12_05 R3 | ecosystem: Engineered > Bioreactor > Anaerobic >... | reverse complement strand
GGCCGGAGCTCCCGCACAACTCTAAGCATCTCCGGCCAGAGGTAACGGTCATCCTCTTTGCCTCGTCGCTTCCCGGCACAGGAGAACGGCTGGCAGGGGAACCCGCCGGTGATGATGGTCGGGCTGTCGATGCCAGTTCGCCGCTTAAAGTTGTCTGCCGATATATCGCGGATGTCTGTCCATCGTGGGATTCTTCTGCCGAACCTGTTTCGCAGGACTCGCAGGGCATATGGGTTCTGTTCGACCTGTCCGATTGTCCTGAATCCTGCCCATTCTGCTGCAAGGTCGATCCCGCCGATCCCGGTGAACAGGGAGAGGTGTGTGAGGTCATTCATTGCCACACCCTGGCGTTTCCTCTGATGTTGTCAGCTCCTCATTATGTACAGGGCATTGGTGCAGGAATTGGAAAGGACACATGTACTTATAGTAATCCATTTCCTGACAGTGACAGATACCATCTCTTCTCCACCCACACCTGATTGATAATGTTGGTTCCCTTAATTTCAGAATCCATTTTTTGGTATATGCGATCTCTCTCTCCTTTCGCCGGATTTGTTTCTCAAGACCGGCTATAACCTCATCTGTGGTTAACATTGACATCACCCTCTATTCTGTCACCTGCTCTTCCTGCTGCTTCTTCCACTCGCTGCAGGACTCCCGCCACGGGCACGACGGGCAATGATGCTCGAACCGGCAATAGTCGATCCGGGCAATTTCGTCTGGTGTGTACCCCATCAATACTACCTCTGCACCATCGCAGCAACCCGCCCACGGGACGCCAACACCGTCTCAATCCGGCTCTTTGGCGTATCCTCGATCACCGGATCACCTACACGGTATTCTTCAAACGTGTGGGAGTCGGAATAGAACGAACACGCGACCCACGACCCCCGGGCGTTTGTGGTGGTCACGCACATCTCGCCGTTGACCAGGATATCAATAGCATACTCACCGGCAGGCAACACCGGCAACACCATCACTCCGTCGCCACCGTCAACCACAACGCCGGTGAAATCCATGAATACGTGTGTTTCGTCGGCATACGGCAGACCGGAGATAACCATAGTATACTGCTCGTCGGGCGTTATGTCGCCCATGTCGAGGTATCCTACACTATCACCGTTCCGCCCCCAGGCAACACCATACCCGGCCCACCCGTTGGCAAAAATCAGCGACCCGACACGGAACTCCGACAGGTCGTAAAACACGGAAACGTCTTCAATCGCAACCGTTGAAGATATCCCCTCGCCGGTCCAGGTCATGATCTCCGGTGTCTCAACCATCCCGTCGATGTGGATCGACACCTCGTCGCCTGGTGCCACCCCGGAGAACTCGAACACCGATACATCGGTCTGTTCTACTGTCGTTACCGCTGCAGCGGCGCCCACCATCGCGAGCATTGCTGCAACAACCAGAAACATTGTAACGTGTTTCATTATGTCTAACATATGCTTACACGCATATATTTGTTACGGTTCTAAAACTATTTATACCTATGAAGGAAAATAGGAAGTTGTAACAACAGCACCGATTACTTTCCGGTGCCTCCTTGAAAGGATACGGTCTTCTCTGTCTTTGATATCAATTCTCGGTGCTGTTGTTCAATTTCAACTCTTAAAAGAGGTATTTGGGTTTTTGGGAGGACATATCAGGAGGCTGCCGTGCGGTATCCGCACGATTTGCACCGGCGGACCTGCACCTTGCGTTTCCGGCCGGTCTTCTTATTCTCGACATTGACGTACCCCGCGTTGGCCATCGTGCCTTTTTTACAGACCGGGCATTTATGGGCCATGGCTTAACTCTTGCGCGAGTAGCCTTTGACCCGGATCTTCTTGCTTTTCCCCGGTACTTTGCGTAAATATCCTTTTACACGTTCTTTTGACATTCAGGTAGCTCCTACCTCACCAAACGGTGAGATACGTGTATTCTATACATATAGATACAAAAAAGTTTCGTTGAGCTAATGTTTCACAATTACTCGACCTGCCGGATCCGCTGCTTCGGCTTGGTGACTGCCTTCGCGTCCGGTTCCATCAGGTCCTCTTCACCGCCTGCACCGGCCGGGACACCGTTCGGCTCCTCCGCCTCGACGAAGATCGCCCGGCACTCCTGCAGCGTGTCGAATATCCCCTGCGTGAGCACCCGGGCGTTGCCCAGGAACTCGACGGCCTGCTCGATGTCTCTGACTTTGAGCGCACACTCGATGCGCTCGGATTCCGTTTTGCCACGGTAACGTATCATATTACACAATAGTAAGCATAAGTATATAAAAAATAGTGGTGCGTGAAACGCGGCGATTTCCAACCGGTTTATCGGCACGAGAACAGACGATCTACCATACCGCTGTATACCCTATCCTCTACACTTCAACGGTTTTGATAATATGGTAACTATGGACAGCATTATCCCATACACTGATCGTGATGGTCGTGTTCTCCGGCACCATCGGGTAGTGGATGTACTGCCCGGGGTGCGGTTTGGGATACAACCGTTCGGGCATCATCGTCGACGACACTTTGATGTGGTCGATGAACGACGAGGTCCACCCGCCGTACCACCGGATCCACACACCGTCACCGTCACGTGTTACATCGACAGTCGGCGGATGGTTGGCCTCCTGTGCGGCGATCCAATCGTTCTCGGTCAACGACGCCAGGTGAAGCGATACCACAAGGATGCAAAAGAGTATTGCGATGGTTGCCACCATCAGGTGCTTCCAGGACATTCTTTACCAGGGCACGTCGTTGAAACCAAAACCTGATTTGGTTGAACGCTTTTTGGTTTTGGGTTTTGTCTTCTTCTTTTTCGTTTTCCGTGTTCGGGTAGCAGAACTTTGACTCCATTCGTCAAGTCTGTCAAGACTTGGATTGGATATCTTCTTCGTGGTTTTCTTTTTCTTTGCGCCTGCGCTCTTCTTCCGGCTCTTCCGTTTCTTCGTTGTTGTTGTTGAACCACCGGGAGGATGCGATTCGTTCCATTCGTGGAGTTTTTTGGCGCTGCTTGATACAGCACTACCCACCGGTTTTAGTTTCTGTGCCGCTTTTCCAATCTTCTTAGCAGTCGTCGATGGTTTCAACGCCGCTTTGCGCTTCTCACGCTCTCTCATGTGGCGCTTAACAATCGCCTCTTCTTCTGCCTCGCGTTTGCCTTGGGCGTATCCCGCCTTAATCGAGTCAATCATTCCCATTTCCAGATCACCCACCGGGTTTCTCAATCTTTTTGAACGTGACTGCGTAACCTAACACGTCCTTCCCATCGTTGCGTTTCAGTTTGGCTTTCCGCACCATCACTTCGCCGTGTGTTTTGCTGGTCTTCTGGAGTTTCTTTGCCGCTTTGATTGCTTCATCTTTCTTAGTATAAACAGCTTTGACACACTTTAATTTGCCTTTCTTAATCTTACTTGTAGGAATTTTCATTGTGATATCACCTGTCATTGCCCCAAATACGTGTCATACCCCTGCCGACGTATAACCGTCTTCACAAACGCCGCCGTGCCGACGATAGGGAATATCCAGCAGATGAAGAAGAACACGTTTCTGGCAAGGTTGAAATCGCCCCACCCGTTCGACCAGGCGTTGTCCCCGTATTCATCGGCATAACCCGCATCGTCGTAAGAATCCCAAAAGTTGTCGAGGACATACCCGCCGACGAGCGACAGCAGGAACCCGAAGATGCAGGACCCTACCATGATCAGGAACCCGCCCCACACGTCCCGGGCGTTGCTCATCCTTTACACCCGCCCACCGGGAATGTCGCTTCTGTTCATACGGTATTCATAATATATATTGCCGGATTTGCTTCTCCTTCGGCCTGGTGGTTTGGCGGTTCGGCTTTCATCGAGTAATATATTTGATTTTCCTGATTGAGTGACACCATACATATTTTTGTATTTCTTGGAATCGTGTTGGTGCTGTTTCTTCACGGCTGATGCTTTCTTTTTCTTTTGGCTGTGTTTCAATTCTACACGGGACTCTTTGTTTGCTTGCCGCATAATTGCCCGTGCATATTTATCGTGTGGATCGGTTTTCTTCTTCTTCATCGTCGCATCCTCTCCATGTACTTGCGTGTCCGTCGGTCGTTGGTCGCCTCGGCGGAATACCCGTCATGGCCGACCACCTTGAACACCAGTTTCACCAACGCACCGGCAGCCAACCCGCCGGCGACCGCACCGGCCAGTGCCAGCGGGATGGCGAAGTATACCGGAAAATCGTAACTCATGACCCTAACCTCTTCTGCTCGATGGCCCGGACGACCGACCACAGTACGTATACTACCAACGCGATCACCGGTGCCCAGGCGTATGCTCCCAGGTTCCATTTCATCGCACCGACCGTCTGTGGCGACAGGTCGCCGTCGGCGATCCGATCGTTCGAGAAGTCGATAAAACCGTTCATCATCACAGACATACCGGCATACACCACGGCCCCGGCGATGATGATCAAGAGTATCATGTACCACCCGTATGCAATTGCATCCTCGTGGTCCACGTTTGACATATGATTACTACTTTGATGTGAAGTATATATAGGTTATGCTATGTTATGCACCGGCGGAAAAATAATCAAAATTTGAAAATTGCTTATGATATAACATAATAAAGTAACAGTGGTTGCTCGTCGTTGTTGTGGATCATATGGTATATCCAAGCGATTTTGTTATTCCTCGTTTTACCCAGTATTTTGTTGTGTTGGGACTTATCCCCTGCGATTCTCCCGCCTCGATAAGTGCATCCAGTGGTTTTTGTCCTTTCAAGTGTATCTGATCTGCGAGTTTCACAATAGGCTTAGCCCGTTCAATAGCTTCTTTTGTGCGGGGGTGTATCTTCGGTTTTGTCTCTTTCAGTGACTTCTCCTCGATCCGCTCTTTCCGCATCTGCACGATCTTTCTCGTCACTTCCAACCGCATCTGGTTATACCTCTTCGATATCTCGGACGGCGGTTTCTGGATGGCATACAACACGAACTGCCGGCGGTTGATATATAGGTACGGCTGGATGATCTTGCCTTCACGGAACAAGGTTTGCGGCTCGAACATCTTGATGGTAACGAACCCTTGCTTGAAGTATTGCTGGTATGTCTCGGCATAGTGCGACACCAGCGACCGGGGCACCTTGTCGAGCAGGAACTGGTTAGGCACGGAGAACATCTGCACCTGGTTGTCGACCCGGTTGATCTGGAACACATCGTTCTTTGCCTTGTTCTCCTCCTTCTGCCAGTCACGGGCACCCCACCCGACACCGATATCATCGTATATCTTGACGGCATACCGTTCCTGGTATCCCATTATCTCGTTAGCCCGATCCGGGTCGACGATGGCGACACAGGCGTCCATATCGAAATAATCCGACCAGTGCCCGCCGACGATCTCGGCGATGTGGCAGGCGGTATGGTACGCGAGCGACAACTGGCAATAGGATTTCCCGGTACCTTTTTTGCCGACCATCAAAAACGAGATGTCCTGGTTGTATTCGCCGGTCACAGTCTCGGCAAAAAGCTGTGCGATGTTGTCGAACTTCTTACTGTGACGTCCCTGCGTTTTGTCGAACCCCCGGGCGACGGATCGTGTCATGACACCACCCCGATCTCGAGCCTGTGCGTGATACCCATAAACTCGTCGAAGAACGCCACGACGTCGCCCACAATCCCCATCGACGCGGCAACAACCTCCGACGACTTCGCTTCGTTGTCAAGCTGCATGTTGGCAATTTCGTCGAGCTTGCTCAAATATATTTCTCTGACTTCCTGCCGGATGTTGTCGTCGGTGATATGCGAGATAAGGAACATCGTGAACGTGATCAGGCGTTTGTCGGTCGGCGAGGCGTTCGGGTCGGATATCATCTTGCCGTACTCCCGCATCTGGATAAAGAACAGTTGCAGGTATCCGTCCTTGGACCCGCGTTTCGGCCGGTCGAACGATATAGTGGAAATCTCTTCATCTGCCATAGGTGTGTATCCCCTTCCGTTCCATCTCGGTGGCCCACCTCGCAAACAATTCAGCGCCTTTCTCTACCCGTTCGGCGTTGATTGGGTTGCGATAGTCCAGCCACTCCTTAACCTCGTCTATCAGGTCTTTATTCTCCTGCATATGCTTCGATTTTGCGGTTTGGGTGAACAGGTCGTAAAACGTCTCGTAAAACGGTATGAATAGTGGTTTTGCCACAGTCTGTTTGAACTGCAGCATACCCATCAGTTTCGACAGGTGCCCCGACGTGATCGAGAACAGGTCGTCTATATCCCGCCGATACGCCTGGTGGTCCTGTTGCTGGACAATCCCGCCGCCGTTGGTCATACCGTCTTTTTCAATTCGTTGATTCGGATCTTCAATGCCTGCAGGTCCATGGTGATGAACCACAGCACCCCAAACAACACCGCCAGCCCGCCGGCGACGAATACTCCGATCATCTGGATACCGGCGTCGATGCCGGTAGCGTTAGACATCTTATTCAGGATCCAAATGAACAGTCCAAGGAACACCAGCGATAAGAGACTCCCTGGTGTCGCGATCATCTCGATAAACTCTTTGGTTGACATCTTCATGATACATACCTCCAATTTATGCGAATACCATCATTCCAATGATTACAATACCCGTCACACCGATAATGCCGGCAATGATCATCCCGTATTGCATCCACTGAAGTTTCTTCTCAAACTCGCTTCTGACCTTCATCTCGATCAACACTTTGATCTCGGCGAGGTCCTGGACGAGGTGCGTGATCGGGTTCATGGCGAACGCAGCGTCCCACGCCACAATGCCGGTATCAATCGTTTTCTTCTTCAACGCTTCCTGATACTCGATCACAGCATTATACACCTCGTCGTGCGTGATAGGTGTGTTCTCGTCGTCGTCCCATTCAGGCTGATACTTATGGATCACCGCATTGACGTTGTGTTTTAGATGGTCTCGCCGCATCTTGGCAAACGTCATGAGGTCGCGGTCGGTCATGAACAGTAATTCAGGGAAATATTGTTTTGCGACCTTCTTGCAGGTGTTGAGGCCCAGGGCGTTGATGGTGGTCATCGGTTGCCACTGTGACGATGCGTAATGCCAGATCGACAGGCCGTTGCCCCAATACCTCGGTTTGGTGTTGTGCAGGTATGTCGGGTCGACGACAAGCTGTGTCGGGTCGTCCGGGTGCCTGAATATCGGGTCGCCGTTCTTGTCCTTCTCGCCGACGATCAGCCGGCAATGGCCCGACCCGATGTCCTCCACCTCGAGTGCCGCCAGGTCTTTCTTCCGGCATTTTCGGAACACGAACGCCTCCGGTGCGAGTTTCTTCAGGTCGAGTATGAACCAGACCAGGAACACCAGCAAAAATATTAGCACGCCGGGAACGGCGACGATCAGCTCCAGGCCGATTGGGATTTGGGGTAATGCCATATTATATAGTCCTCCTCTTATTTTGCCTCACACCAACCCAAAGAACCGCTTTTTACCCTGCGATTGTCTGGCGTCGATGATCTTCTGTGTCGAGCTCGCCTCTGTGCTGGTAGTAAACTTGTGCTGGCGCTCGATCTCGTATCCGTCGTCCGACCGTGTGATCAGGTGCCGGAAATCCCAGAGCGTTGTTGTCTTGATTGTGAGCAGGACTGGGTTGTCCATATCAAACGTCTCGTGCTGCAGTTTCATCTCGTTAAAGATGATACGGAGGTCGAGCACGCTTTCCGCCTGTGAATACTGGCTCTCCTTGGTGATGGCGAGCATCTTGCTCCTGTCGTAGACAGAGAACCACACTTTCTTCCAGGACTCAATCGCACCTTTTGAGAGTCCCTGCATGTCGACCCACTTGATACTCTGCGGCTTGATGTCCGATTCAATAAGCCGGGCCTTGTTGATGAACGCCTCGTTTAAGAACGATTGGTCGGGCGACGCGGTATTGTAGTCCGGCTCGGGGTACTGGTCTTCGTATTCGGGTTCGGTGTCGGTGCCGTTCATAAAAAACCACAGAAAAGAGTTGTGTTGAGGTTGTTCGGGTTTGTAAACCCGGCAGGGTTTGGGTCTGCCGGGTTACAGGTATATTGCAGGCCGTTGCAGCCGACAGTTATCACAGGACCCCTCTCAGTACGAGGAACACTACTCCGGCCATCATGACGAACGCCACGACGATCACGAAGGGTGACAGATCCCCCCACACGTCGGCGCCGGTCTTGAGGTCGGTGTTATACGAGGAGTTCCATTCGCTGTTCGCATCAAGCGTCGGCATGGAATCCTCGATTGTGCCTCCGATGGTCGGGGCAAGGGCGAAAACAATCGCCACAATCAGTACGGCAATAGCCACACCGCCAAGAGCGGAGAGACCAAAGCCATCACCTCCACGTGCCATAATTATACACGATATATATTAGTTCGTGTCACCTCCTGATAGATACTGTATTGTAACAACTATATAAGACTATACGGTGTGATACACATATTGTATCGGTTGTGCCGGAACTGGCATGATGGATTACACGCCGATTGTGAATTAACGCCGTTCTCGTGCCGATAAACCGGTTGGAAAATGATTGGTTTTAGAGGGTGCATTTGAACAGGAATATGGCGCCGAACACCAACAGCCCGGCGACAAGTATCCACATACCAACGTCGAGCACGGTGATACCTGCCTGGACCATGGCCGTGCTGTTCTCGTACTGTGCCAGCGTCTCGTTGTCGAGGCTGGTGGTGTTGACTTCCGATTCGAGGTTGCCGAACATCAGCCCGGAGAACGCCACGGCGACGACAAGAAACAGCACGAGCACCGCTATCATAACGAGCGGCATGAACCCTGATTTTCTCATAGTGTAATTATCCCTCCTGGATTTCTCGTATGATCTCAATTACCGACAGGATGACGATCAACGCCATCAGGATACCGATGAAGACGAAATAGTATCCGACACCGGCGTCGATGATACTCACCTGTTCGATCTGGTAGGTGGACAGCACCGACGAGTTGACTGTCACTTCGGCGGCAGTCACCACGAAGTCTTCCTGCACGAACCCGGTGATCAGGAACATGCCGAGCATGAACGACACGATCACCGCCACGATGCCGGTAAACACGTGCAGGTAGTTGCGCGACTCGTTGTTGACGAACGTGTGCAGCACGAGACCGAGGTTGATGAACGCAAGCATCACGAACCCAAGCGGCGATATCCTGCCAGCATCAACGTCGCCCTGCACCGGAATGGTGCCCGTCGGTGTTGGTGTCACGGTCGGTGTCGGTGTCACCGGGACGACGAGCAGCAGCAACACGGCGATACACGCCACGACAAACCATCTGCGTGTCACGCTTTCACCATCTCCATAATCGCCGCGATGCCCGGCGTGTCGCCTGCCTTCACCGGGTCAACGATGTTTTTCTGAAACTGTGCGTAACTGATTGGCACGACATACACGCTCCTCGGTTTCCAGGTGGCATAGACCAGTTGGATGTCCGTTCTGTCCAGGTCAACGTACCAGTACGCTGTCCACGGCGATGTCAACGATTCAGACACGCCATAATACCCCTGGTAACATTGCGTGTTGTATTGCACCACGGTCAGGTGTTTCTCGTCCAGTTCTGCAACGATTGACGCTTTCGGGATAATTTGGACAACCGGCTCCACGACGGTGGTTTTGAACTTGAGCGATGTCGGTGCGGTACCGACACTGATGCTCGCCAGGCCGCCTTCTTTCAAGGCATCCCACGTTTTGCCGTCGGTGGTCTTGGAATAGGTTATCTCGTCTTTGGTGGAGATGTCGGCAGCGGTGGCGACCGATACGACGAGCAGCAGGCACACCGCCATCAAACCGACCTTAATCGTCGTCATCGTCGTACTCCTCCCACCACGGTCTGCCTCGCCGGTCGATCAGCTCGCTTGCCAGTTCGGTGATGTGCATGAACACCATGAAACACATCCCGACGCCAAGGAAGATGAACAACCATCCGACGGTCGTGTCCTGCGTGGCGACCTCGACGTTAGAATACGCATAACTCACCGTCGTGTTGTTGGTCGTCTGGTTGGACGCCAACGGCACGACGTCCGCCACGTTGCCGGTGATCATGATCGACCCGAGCAGGAAGAACAGGATCAACGCCGCTACACCGGCGAAGACGTGCGCCAGTATCCGGTTCTCGTTGTCGATGAACGCATAGATGGCGAGCACGCCACCCATCGCCGCCATCGACCAGAACATGAACGGAGTCAGCACCAGATCGTCACCGCCGGCGCCGGATGATCCGGTTCAGTTTGTCGTCGATGTCGTCGTGCGGTTGTCGTGTCTTCTTCTTCGTCCGGGCGTTCCGGCGACCGCTGCGTCGCACGGTGCCGCCGCCATGTCGTCGCATCGCCGACACGACGTTGTCGTTGTATTTCTCTTCGAGCAATGCGTCGAACTTGATCAGCATCTCGCCGACGTTCTTACCGGAGACTTTTGACCCCGGTATCTTGACCGTGCACCATTCGTTTGCCATAAACAAATCACATCCTCTCTTTCAGGAGACTGTATACGATTGCCACCAGCGCCAGCACGACGAACACCGTGCCGAGCAACGAGTATTCTGCTGGCAGGAACCCGAGCACGAACCCGCCGATTATCAGACCGGCGACGGCTGCAGGCACAACGTCGCTCTGCATCAACCACATCAGGAGCCACGGTATGGCGAATATGATCACGAGCGCCAGGCTGCCGATTGGGTCTGAGTAGACCGACAACACGCCGGACAGGAACGAGGTCATGTTCACCCGGGCAGCAGTCTCGTTCTCCGGTGTGGTGTTGCCGCCGAACGAGTCGATGAGGTCCTGGTATGGTTGCGTGGATATCGTGGTGATCGTGCCGGTCGCTGTCGGCCGGGTATAGTTGCCGGCGTCGGCGACGGAACAGACCAGACAGAGCATGACAAGAAACATCAGAGCGTAGCGCCGCATCTACTCCATCCCCTGCATGTTGTATCCGGTGATCATCTGGTATATACCGACGATCTCCACGTACCATATCGGCAACTGGAACACCATACCGATCACCGCAGCGACGGCGTAACTGATACCGAACGCCGCCAGGATGCTGCAGAACAACGGTAGTATCGTAAGTATCGCCAGGAACCCGCTAAACAACGCTTTGCCAAACGTCTGGATGACGAAGTAAATGAACAACGGGTTCAACCCCGTTGTCGTCGCCTGTTCAGACAAGTCCTGCACTTCCGCTTCGGTCAGCGGTTCGTATGCCGGTCCGGGCATCGCGGCATCAAACCCGGACAGCTCGTTCACACATGTGACGCCTGCCCCGAATATGAACAGGAACAGGGCAATGCTCCATAGTTTCATCTTATACCCACCTCTCCTTCTTGCTCCTGATCATGATCAGGTATACTATCGACATCACCGTGGCGAGCACAAGCGATATCGACGCCGTGGCGAACACCGCGTCCAGCCAGCCGAACGCCAGGAACAGCCAGCCAAGGAACGACATGACGAGCGGCGCGTGTGGCGCACTCACCGCACCGAACAGGCACCCGGCGAACAGGATCAGGAACGTCGCAATCATCGCCAGTTCCGTGTCAGTCAAACCCATCGGGTTGAACTGTTCTTCGGGGAACGTGACGGCGAAGTCACGCTCGAAGTCCCATGTCGAGTGAACGGGCCGCACCCGCACGAAGAACGATTCGCCGGAATAGTCGGTCACGGTGAACGCGGTATCAAACGACGACCCGGTGATGGCGTACGAGTCAATGTTCAGCTCCGGGCCTGCCGGGTCGTCCGGGTCGGTCTGGTTGAGATACACGGTGCCGCCCGTTGTGCCGCTCGACGTGTCGGTATAGTTCACAATGACATACGCGGCGGTGGAGTTGATCGTCTCCGTGGTGACGGCGATAGTGACCGCCTTGTTGATATCAACGCCGCCTTCAAGCCACGAAGCGTTCCCGTAGTCCGTGGCGAGGATCAGGTAGTAATCGTCTTTCGGGTATATCTCGATGGTCTTGTTTATCTCGCCGGCTTTCACGAACGAGCACTCGTATTTTACCGGCTCGAACATGACGAAGTTGATGTCGCCCTTATAATCGGTATACCCGCCCATCTCGGCGGTGGCGACCGGTGTCTCGTTCACATCGACGCCGAACAGCGTGTAAAGCCATTCCCACGACCCGACGGTGGTCTCATACCCGGTGCAGTTCACACAACAATCCTGTATCGGCGATCCCCACATCGTCTGTGTGGTGAACCGGACGGTCTTCGGTGCGTACCCGACACCGAACCCGGACCCGCCTTCCGATTCGGCCTGCAGGTACAGGTTCTCGGTCACGTCACCGTCAACGACGGCATACGCGGTGCCGGCATAGTATCCGACACACTCGCCGGTGATCGTGTAATATCCGTAGTCCAGGTCTTCGAACGTGCAGGTGCCGGTTGAGGTTGTGGTGGTCTCACCGGAATCGAGCGATACACTCACCTCGTCGGTGATGGTCGTCGACGTGTCGAGGTTCTTGATGTTGATTGTCAACGTGAAGTCGCCGTTGAGGTAACAGTCCTGCCGGTTGAACGACGCGGCGGTGACGGTGATGGTCTCGTTCACAGTCGAGAACCCGTCTTTCTCGCAACAGAAGTTGTAGTTGCCGCCGGCACTGATGTTGTTGATCTGGTACCACCCGCCGTCGCCGGTGGTCGTGTTGGTGTTCCATGTCGCGTTCGAGAGTGTGACGGTCGCCCCGTCGCACATGTTCCAATACGGTGCTTCGTAGACCAGCCCGCCGATTGCCGTGCCGTCTTCTGTTAAGTTGTAGTAGGTGGTTGTCGTGTTGTTATGGTTGATCTGCGTGAGCTGGCCGCCGGTGACTTCCTGCCATTCGCCAGGTGACGCCCCGCCGGACGGCACGAGCGGCACGTCGACTTCATAGTGCCCGCCTTCGTAAGGTGTGAAATAGATAGGATACCCGACGTAACTGGTTTTGGTGGCATTGACGCCGATGCTGCTGTCGGTGACAAGCCCGGTGATCTGGTATGTCGCGTCGGTCGCGTCGCTGGTGTCGCTGGTTGGTGTGCCGCCCTGTGTGGCGGTGACGACACATTCGCCGAGCAGGTTGCCGGTCGTCGCGTCGTAGGTCTCGCCTTCCACGATCACTTCACCGCTGCCGGGCATGTAGACATAGGCGTAGTCGTAGCACATCAGGATCTCTTCGCCGCTGCTCTTGTCAACGGCATACAGGCACGTGTAGTAGTAGCCGCTCTCGGGGAATACCGACGAGTAGATGGTCAGTTCCTTTTCGGCGCTTGTCGGTCTGGTGATGATTGACCAATAGGTCATCTCGTCGAAGTCGGCGTCCTCCACGGTGAGTTTGTACGTGTAGTCGTCGGTGAGCCAGTACTCCTCTGATATGCTGTAGGTAATCGTGGCGTCGTCGTATTCCACGTATTCGGATTCGTCCCATTCGACCGACGTGCCGGATGTGGTGATACCCCGATATTCGATATCCTGTGATTGTGTTGACCCGTCCATTAAAACTGTATAAAATCCGTATGGGACACCAGATTCAAAAAAGATTGATGTAAGGTTAAACTGGTATAATCCACACATCCCGCTGGCCGATGCAGAATAGATCACCTCATCGGTATCTCGGTTCTTAATTGTAATGTTTTTACCGGATGTGTCTGACATATACCTTGCATAAAATCTGTCTGACCATTGTTGATTATCATAAGACGAATATAATCCTGAAAAAGCTGGATTCACGAAATCTTTTGCGATAAAATATGAAGATGGGTGTGTAAGGACGAGATTCTGTTCTGCATCATCTCCAACAGTCATAAAATAAAAATATGTCGCGCCGTATCCACTGTACCGGGATCTGTACCAATACGCATAATATGGAGTGGTTCCAGCAGCGGAGTATGTTTGTATAAGGTTGCCATTATAATACCCGGTATAATAATAAGTTCCGCCACTATATGTCCGAGTAACGTCATAACGGTAATATTCACTGGTTCCTGGCGCAGACAGATGAACCTTCCTGATTTCGCTGCCGCCACTATCCTTGATCATACACACTACACTATAACTCGACGTGGAGGGGTCTTGGGCGTAAGCTGACCAGTGTGTTGTGGGGTATCCTGTGCCATATTGAAAATCCCCATAATAACGTAATATTTTTTGGTCGTCAAGTGCCGAATTAAATGTGCCGCTTAAATCCCCTTCCTGTGTGCCATCCCGGTCGGCCAGGTACCAACCGGCGGCTGCCACATGGCCGGCCATCGCCGTGACCGCAACCAGGCAGGCGAGCAGTCCGATATACAAGCAGTATCGTCGTGTCTTGTTGTCGATTACCTTGTTTTCCATTTCTAAATCACCTTCTTCACTTTCACGTCAATCTTTGCGAACTGCTCAAACGGCAGGCTTTTCACATAAACGAGTTTCTTCCGGCTGTATTGCTTGTTAAAGATTTTCAGCACGTCGCCAGGGTAGACGCCGGCACCGCCGGGTCGGGGTATGGGGTTGATGATGTTCCATTTGCTTGCCAGCACGTCGAAGTGCAACCGGAGTTTCGGCGGTTTGGGTGGGGTTTCTTCTTTAAGGTAATACCGCTGGCGTATCGGTGGGATTGTGACCGCCGGCGATTTGGGGTAGGGTATGGCGATCCGTGTTGGTAATTCAAACAGACCGGGATACGATGCCTTGCCGGTGATGCCCGTCGTGGTCAACGGATACTTTGGTGTTGGTGCCTTCGGTGCCGATGGCGGGTAGCCTCGTGTCGGAACAGAAGGTGGATACCCACGGACGGGTATTGTTGGCGGGTAGCCTCGCGTTGGTATGGTTGACGGGTATTTGCCTACGGATAACGTCGGTGGATATTTCGCGCCAGGAAAAACCGTTGTCGGATACTGTGAGACGGCTACCTGTACAGGGTAGCCGGGCGACGTCTTTGGATACGGCATACCGCCTGCCTTCGGCACGACAGTCGGGTATCGTGCGTCTCCTCCGGCGATGCTCACCGTGGGATATCGGATCGATGGTGTGCTGATACTACTCGCAGGGTATCCGCCAGGCGATGGCCGTGCCAGCGGTGGATACCCTACACCGATATCAACCTGTGATACGCCGCCAGGGTAACTTGGCAAAACAAAACCAGGTATCCCCGCCACAGAGAACGGCACAACAGTAGGATATTTCGCGCCGCCAAAGACCGGTGTCTCAACGGGGTATCGTTCCCCAATTCCTGATGGATTTGCCTTCCCGGTAGGAACCCACCTGGTGCCAAACCCGATACCCAACCGCTCGAACATGGGGTTTAATATCCGTGACTCTATCACGCTGAATCTCGATAGGTCGCGGTATGTCCGTGATAACGGCATCCTGGTGTATTCCGTTGGTGTGTAGTCGGTGGTATACGTGCCGAGCCTCAACTGTGCGTCCTCAACGATGGACCGGCCGGTTCGTGGGTTGTATAACTGGTTGAGCGGTGATTCGGGTGCCAGCATCCGCTGGTATTGCGCTTTCGTTTCAATCAGTCGTGGTGGGACGGGTTTGCCTCTCAACTGGTATGATACGATCTGGTCTTCGATGCCGCCGATCACGTCAGCGATATCTTTCCCACGGTGGCGGGCGGGAGATGGTGTCCACCCTTTCTCGGTCTTCATCATGAACCCGCCACCGACGGTCTTGCGTAAGAGCTGTTCGCTCAACGGGGTGAACCGCAACCCTTCAACGGTTATCGGCGGCTGGCTCTTCACACCGAACGCCATGTAACCGGTGTGCTCTGATATGTCGAGCGCGTCCATTGCCGTCTGCCAGTTGCCCGCACGTTGGATCTTGACCTGTCCGCCGGCAACGCGGACGTTTTCAGAACCGTAGTATTTCCCAAAGTATTGTTTCGCGGCGGTGTCGGCGACAAGACGTGGGTTCTCCACGTAGATGTCGACGTCGTGCGGGATGGGTGCACGGCGGGACTGCATGTATTGTGAGACTGTGCCGGTGAACTTATGCTCAGGTGCGACACGGCGTATCATCGACAGGAATTCTTCGCCGGTGCCAGGCTTGATGACCGATACCTGTTCGATGGCCTGCGCTGGTTGCCGGATGGTTGTCGGTCGGACACGGTATAACGATGTTATCTCCGATAAGGTAGTGTCGAGTGCTGCAACGGATCCGGGTGCGCCTTCACGCTGCAAGAACCGGCGGTATAACGGAACTTCAACGACGCTCCTGCCATACCATGGTGTGAACCCTTCGTATCGGATGTATGGTTCAAGGTGTTTCGGCACGCCCGTGGTGAACGTGGTCCTCCCGGCACCTCGGGTTATACCACCAAGGTTGGTGGTGCGGTACCATTCGGGTGCGTATCCAAACGCTTTCTTTATCGAAGTGTAAGGACTCTCGGCATACAACCCACGGTATCGCACCGATGGCAGTCCTTCACGTTCAAACAGCATCGGGCCGGTATACTTGATTGGCGTGATGGTTTTGATGCCTTTCCCGATACCGTGCGTTGCACCGATCAGGAGCAGGGATTCGCCCATGAACTCCCCGGGTCTCGTCATCAATCCTTCACCGATACCTTCGGCCTGCATCTTCAACCCAAGCGCCGCCATCGGCACCATCGCCTCGGGGTGCCGTGCAAGGACTTCGCTGCCGACCGGTGCCATACCCATAAACTCTATCGCTGCCGGTGGACCAAACTCGACCAGACCACGCAGACCACCGGCACCGAACTGTTCGATGACTGCCGAACTTAACGGATACATCGCTTTCCTGCGTTCCCATAGTGTTTGGATACGCGGGTTGGAACTACCCGACGTCCAGTAGGAGATCGCTTCGCCGGCAGGTTTCCCAACGATGGCCGTGTATTGTTCGGCAGCACCGTGCATCGTCTCGTAGAACGGATACGTGATGAGTTGGGCAGCGCCCGGACGTTTGCCGCCGAACATCTGGTCTATCCGGGTATCGTGCTCCTGTTGAAGCGCCTGGAACTTGCCGACGTCGCCAAGGTATCGGTTCAGTTCCTGTTGGGTGCCGGTCCAAACCGGTGCATCCGGCGAGCCGGCGATGATGCCCTGGTCGCGGTAAACCTGTTCCTGTTTGGCGATTGTTTCCGATGATTTGCCGAGCAGGTACTGGACGCCCATGAACTCGCCTGCCTGCCACAGTCCTTTCCCAACGTCGGCAATCGGTTTGAGCGGGCCGCCGACAGACGCGAGTTTTGCGATGCCGCCAAGCCAGCCGGGGAGTTGTGGCGTGGTGACGGTATACTCCGGTATGGTTGTGCCGCCGGATGGTTGGGCGATGACCTGGGATGTGGTCGTCGGTGTGAACACCTCACCGGTGGTGATGTTGCCGTACCCGCCGCCCTGTAACGGCACGAGCGTGCCGCTGGACGACACGATGTTCCCCTGCTGTTGCGCGTATTGTTGCAGCAACGACCGTTCTTTCGACCCGCCGGGCCGGAGCAGCGATTGGTAGATGTTTTCGGCACGGGTTGACATGGGCAACGTGCTGCCCATAAACGCACGTTCATACGCGGCCATCGTCTCGGCATACGCCCGGATTTGTTTCTTGGTGCTGCCTGCGGGCGGGACGGGCGGCGGTCCCTGGATAATGTATTGTGTGCCTTCTGACCACCCGGGAACCTCGCCGAGTCGTTCCATCATGCCGCCGGGCGTGACACCCCAATAGTATCCGCTGTCGACACGGTAATCTGTATACCGACCTTCTGCGCCGGGCGGCACAACGGGCGGCAACACACGAGCGGTTGGTTTCGCGCCGACGCCCGGGCCGGTTACGGCGGCGGTTGGGCGGGGTAGTCCCCGGCTGGTTTCGTTCAGCCGTTCCATCATGCCGCCGGGCGTGACGCCCCAATAGTATCCGCCTTGTTCTACATACTGGACGTAACGGGAATCGGGGTATCGTTGCGGTGTCTCTCGGATTACCTGTTCGCGTCCTTCAGATGTCTCCCACCATTCCCGGCTGCGTGGGTCTGACGGGTCGGGTGCGGGTCTGGGTGTTGTCGATGGAGGTGTGGGTGCGGGTGCAGGAGAGGGGCCGGTGTGTAGGATGTGTGTGATGGTTACGGGTTTTATCCTACCACCAGGCAGATGCTCCCGGCCTGGGACGGTTGCCAATTGTTACACGCTCCTGCCAATCATTAAAAAAAGTATCTATTTTGATATACTTAATATAATAGTTGCGTATGGGTTGACTTATTGTTATGTTGCCACGGAATCCTCACCATACCCGACCGCACCTCACCCGACCGTACCTTACCGTACCTAACCATACCACACCCGGCCATGGAATCCTTGCCTGACCTTACCAAACCGTACCGGACCTTACCCTACCGTGCCACACCTTGCCACGGAATCCTTGCCTGACCCAACCACACCGGACCGAAACACACCCTACCATGCCATGGAATCCTTGCCGTGCCGCACATTACAGTGCAATACCATTACGCGCCGAACCATACCATGGTATGTTAAGCACGGCTGACCAGTAACAGAAAAGTAAGCGCCAAAAAAGATTGGTTACGTGTTGATCCGGGAATGTGCCCACAGGCCGGCCATCATGATCTCGATGGCGAGCAACGCCTGGATCGCATACAACCAGCGTAACGAGTAGATGTAGTCCGCCTGGGTGTTCGGCGAGGTCATGCCCCAGAACGATATGCCAAGGACAAGGAACATGAACAGCACGGTGGTGATGGTGAACAGCATCGACCAGCGTGATGACGACGGTCGTGGCGCCGTGCCTGTCCGTGCCTGTGTCGCAGTGCTGCCGTTGCCGTATCCGTTGGCCTGCTCGTAGAGCGGGTCGTTGTGGTTGCGGCGGTCGCTGGTACGGCGACGGAATATGCCGGTGCGTGCAGGAGCAGGTGCAGGCGGGACAGGCGGCAACGGCGGGCCGTACAGGTCGGGAGGGTATTGTTGCGGCGGTTGCCGGCGTTGTCGCGACGATGGCGGCCTGGGCGGTCTGTCGTCGATGTAGTCGTCGTCGTCACCGTAATCGTCTGGCGGGAACTCGTCTTCGTATCGCCGGATCGCCCGGGCGATCTTCGCGTCTTCGTCGTCGAGGTCCTGGACTACACGGCGACGCGGTGTGCCGGATCGCGGGACGGCTCGACGGGTGTCGTTCCGGGTGCGGACCAGTTCGTCGATGTCAACTGCCATTCTCTATCCGCTCCCACCAGATCACGCTGCGCCGGAACTCGGTGCGTTGGCCGGCTTTCTGCCAGGTGAGTAGTTCGTCACGGTGGAGACCGAACTGGTCGGGGTTGTTCCGGCATTTGTCGAGCAGTTCACAGTATTCGTCCATGTCGGTGTCGGTGTCGATGTCGTATTCCTCGTAGTTGTGCCGGTAGGAAAAAAGTGGTGATGATGTAGGAGTGTCGGTGTCTGTATTGGTAACCATGGTCACACCTGTATTATCTTATTTTGAATATTTATACTATACATATGTGTAGTTTTTATACTGGGTTGCATCTCTGTCATTCTCCCGGGTCGTCGTATCGTTCGATTGGGATGTGGCGTTCCGCTCCACAGACTTTGCAGACGTAGACTTCGATGGTCTTGCGGTTGATTTTGTACCGCCGGATGCCACGGTATTGCCAGTCGTCGTGTTGGCAGGCGTGTGCCTGCGATACGCCGCCGGTCTTTATACACATCCGTAGGCCCTCCCGTTCTCGTCCATGAACTGTCGGAACGCCGGTGTGAACTCCCACCACGTGTGTGTGCCGCGTCCGTACTGCCGGTCGACACGGTGGACCATCCCGGCACCTTCCATCGACATGAGTTTCTGGCCGGCGGCCCGGGGGCCCATGCCGACCATCTCGCCGACCATGGCGGCGGTGAACCTGGAGCTCGGGCACGACTGGTATACACGGATGGCGATCTCCCAACAGATATACCGTGCCGGGAAGCGCCGGTGGTACACCCTTTTCCGGGTGTCGGTCATGATCTACACCATCGAAATAGCGGCACGAGAACGCTACACATATGTGAAGTGATAGTCGCGTATACCGTTGTGGTAGATCGTGGCTCCTGTGTGGTGATACGGGCGTCTGGTGGGGTTGGGGTGGTCATGGTTACCACGACAACTCACCCTTTTCCACAAGGTGAAGAAACACCGGCATCCAATCCGGGTTGATTGATGCCACCTTTTTCATCGCCTCTTGATAATTGTCTTGGCGAGATGCTAACTGCACAAGTCGGTCACGTTCTTTCTCGCTGATAGTTGTGATATTCACATCCAGCGGTTTGATTGATGGATAATACAACTTCCATTTCCATTTCTCCGAGTTGTGTTCGGCGTAATACTTCAATGGTCGTGCAGTAATCCGCATTGATTTAACAAAGAACTTTGCCGGGTCTGGTTGTGTGTCGTCGTTTGGTTGGTACCCAAGCGTGAGCATCAAACCATACACACGCGATTGTTTCACATCAGACAGTAAAACAAAAGATTCTCGTGCAATTACATTCGCGTCTTTGTTAGACCAATGAAGGACCAAGGTTCTTTTCCCGTTGTTGGTTTTTTCAAACACATCGGAAAGGAACCATTCATAAACTTCGTCTTGATTTAATTCATTCTCGTTCAATGGTATCGTCTCCAAAAACTGGGTGGCATAGTGATTTTGAAACTCTTTCCATCCGGGCATCGACTAATGTTCAAAAGATGTTCGCATTGGTATCCCGGGAAAACCATGCACCCGCCGAACACCGTGCGATAGGTGCAAGAAGGTAGGTCGCGGGTTGGTGCGGCGAGACGGCGGGTCATGGTGCGACCTCCACTTCCGGATATTCTTTTGGTCTTGCCATCAGGTTGGGTTTGAAATATATCTTCAATCCCGCAGCACGTGCCTGATGCACCAACGACTCTACCCACTTCCATTCTGGCTGGAACTCCGGGCCAGCACTATTCCGGCTCCGACCTCCCATAATGATCCAATCAAACATCGACAGGTCATTAAACTTCAACGGTTCGAGAAACGGTTCACACGACAGGAACTTCACCGTTGCTTTGATCTGTTTGAAAGACTCTTCCGCTGGTTTCACTCGCGATTGAATATCAACGGTTGTACCAACCCATGCATTTTTCGGAAACTCAAAATCAAGTAACCGTCCAGGACTCTTTGTAAGAAACAAGAAATTCCATTTCGGTGATTCCGTTACAACTTTGAGAACGGGGTTTATCCAATCGTCTGGAACCCACTCACCAAAAAGATCACCCATTGAAACAACGAAGACGTTTCTATCCGCTGTTGTCGGGTTTGGTGGATAGAGTGTGTTCTTTGGTGCCGTCAATCGATCTGGATGGAAGGTTGGTTCAAACGTCCCGCTGAAACGAATACCAATATCACGAGCATAACAGTAGTCGCAACCGCGACGGCAACCCGTTACAGGATTCCAAGACCACTTCGCCCATTCGATACTATCAAACTCATGGCCACATTCCGAACATTTCTTCAATGCACGTTTGTTGAATGTTGGTAATTTGCTCTTATCCTTCCCGTTGATTTTGATAAATTCCTTGTATGCTTTGTCTATCGACATCCTACCGGCGTCGACCTCGATGGTATAAAACATGGCAAGCTCGTCGCCTTCCTTCGCATAGTCATAAACCGTCTTCGCTTTCTCATACGTCCGGCCGGACATCCCCAGCTCCGCACCAACGGCATCGCGTGTCTTACCGGTATCTTCGTGTGGTGGTAAATTTTCCACCACATGAAAACCCTGCTGCCCTTCTTTGGGCAATGTTGCTGCCTGCCGCCGCCTGGCCTGCTCCCGCTCCCACTCTTCGTGGACTTCTCCTTCACGCATCTTCTGGATGTGACTCTTCTCTCGCTGGCGGTTGTGCTCAACGATCTCGTGCTTCTCTGCGAGCGGTGTGTCATATCGCCGAATGATGCATGGGATCTTTTCAAGACCGCATTCTTTTGCAGCAAGCCAACGGCGATGGCCGGAAATGATTTTGCCGTCTTCGGTGATGATGAGCATTTCAAGAATGCCGTTTTCTTTGATGCTTTCAATCAATCCTTCATCGGGTTTCTCGTCGCCGTATATTTTGACGTTTTCCGGGTGCGGAAATATCTGGTCGGGTGACTTCATGACGTTGTAGATGACAGAGGTCAACTAAACCACACCCTATTACCGTATTGTGCTTTTGCTTTCTCTTGATACTCATTTTTAGGCATAGAAAGATACATTAAAATTTCACGTCCTTTATCTGAATCAACCGAATAGAATCGATGTTTCTTCATTGGTTTCAAACCGTTCCAGTTCATACCAAATAGAAATGTCATTTGGTGTTGATCACGACCAGTTGGATAGACATCACGAATTAACCAGTGACGTTTGTTTACTTTTTCAATCTCATTTACAAGCGGTTTCTTTAATCGCTTCATTGTTGTGGCGCTGATGTGAACCAATATATCAATTCTATCCAAATTTTCATGCATGAACAACCGAGAAATAAAATCAAAATCAAGAGACTTTGTTGGATCAAAATAAATTATTCCATAACTCCATTTTGGAATTGCGAATGTTGCTTTGGGAAGGACACTCTCAAAACTTCCATTAAAGGTACTGGTTTTAATTTTTGAGAAATCATATGGCGTTATTTCTATATTTCGAAGTAGATCAAAATAATTATCGATACGCTCCTCGATGAATATTGCTTGGCAATAAACTCCGCTTCCTGTTGCTGTCTTTAGGAATACAAGTGGAGACATGTCTAATTCCAAGTTGGTATTATATCCCGGCCCGGAAGTACAATCAATGAAGAAATACGGTTGTATCTGCCGTCCTTTATAGATCACCTTCACAACTGCAAGATGTTGCGAAAGTATTTTTCTTAATCCATCTATTTTATCAAAAGTGGTGCCAGAATAACCAACGCCATTATCAACAGGCATCAGTCATCACCATGAAATATTATGCTTACGTTATCACTCATTGCCGATCACTCCATTAACCTGGTTGGTCGTGCTACCCGGGCCGAGGGATCCGCCAAGACCGTGCGGTCCGGGTAACGTGTTTTCATATTGCGATACCTGCCGGTGGCCTGCACCGAACCCGATCAGGAAAGTTCTAATAGTTCCATCTATTAGACCCCCTATTCCTTTTAGTA
>Ga0334894_1001212_pt1 | contig 23122 bp, 12 predicted proteins | sample GraSluR3_MG_6_FD_207225 | JGI IMG/M metagenome (GOLD analysis project Ga0334894, IMG submission 207225) | Sludge microbial communities from methane-producing bioreactor in Wageningen University, Netherlands - Granular Sludge_12_05 R3 | ecosystem: Engineered > Bioreactor > Anaerobic >... | reverse complement strand
GGCCGACCGCGGGAGGCACGATGAGGCGGTGGGCCTGTTCGAGGGGTATTTGCGAGCGATCCAGAACGAGCATTTGGCGTCGCGGCGCACGGCCCGGCTTGCGGCGGATTCGCCCCGGTTCATCGAGTTCCTGCACGAGCGCCGCGAGTCGAAACCGATTCAGATCAGCTATCCGACTCCCAACGAGATTTACGACGAGGGCGCGATCGTTTTGCTGCGGAGCCTGTTCGAGATCTGCCGCGAAGACGAGCGGCTTCCGCAGCTTCTGAGCTGGTTCGAGGATCGCGTCGATCGGCTCGGGATCGCCGAAGCCATCATGGAGGATGGAGTCGGCGGCTCGCCGCGCTCGACTTCCGCTACCCGGCGGCGCGCGCTGTTGGCCCTGAGCTATCTGCGGGCGTGGAGTGACGATTGGGAGGCGTCGGCGCGGTATCTCGAACAGGCCGTGGCGCTGGGCGGGCGCAACACGGGGCTGTTGCTCGATCTGGCCGACCTCCGCCTGCGCCGGGGCGATTCGCGGGCCGCCCTGGCGACCTTCGACGAAATCGAGCCGCTCGACCAGGATACTCTCATCCGCCGCGAGCGCGCCGCCTTGCGTCTGGCCGAGCGCGTGGGCGATTCGGATCGAGCCCGCCAAGCGGCCGAGCGCCTGTTCGGCGTGACGCTGCCCGTCGCCGAACAACTCGACCTGGCCGGCAAGATGCGGGAGTTGGGCATGGCCGAGATGGCCGACGCCGTGCTCCGCCGCGCCCAGCGAACCAGCACCCCCGACAACCTGGGCGCGATCCTTGCCGAGTTGGCCGGCGGGAACCAGACGGATCGGGCTCTCGAAGTGGCGCGCCAGATCCTCCGGCAACCCCGTTCCCGGATCGACCGATCGGGCCGGCGCGACGACCCGCGCGCCCGGGCCCTGCAGGTGCTGGCCGCCGCTGGCAAGCTCGACGAGTTGACCGCCGCCACCGAGGCCCAATGGCGTCGCTCGCCCAACTCGATCGAGCTGATGACCGACCTGGTCGACTGCTACCTGGCATCGAAGAGCCCGGAGAGGACGATCCCGATTCTCGAATCGTTGTGCACGGGCGAGATCCGCGGCATCGCCCCGAACCGATTGCTGGCGCTGACCGAGCGCCTCGAGCACTATCCCGGACTGCGCCCGTGGGTGGTGGGGGTTTACGAGCAGGCCGTGCGGCAGGAGGCCGGCCGGGGCGACCGACTTGAGAGCCCCGTGTTCCTGCGCCTGCTGTCGCTCTATCGCATGACGGGCCGCGCCGCCGATGCCCGCGACCTGCTGCTGGACGAGTGGAATCGCCGCCTCGCCGTGCCGGGCACGGCCGAGTCGCCCATCGAGGCGGTCGCATTGGGCACGACCGTCGGCGAGCAACTGCACGAGATGGGCATGCCTTTCGAGGCGCTGGCGTTGTGCCGCGAGTTGGGCGATCGCCTGGCCGCGGAACCCCCTCCGGGCGCGTTGGCCCCGTTGCTGGCCCGCCGGGTCGGCGCGTCGATCGAGCGATTTCAAGCCGGGCTCGATCCCGAGGCGATCCTCCGAAATCTGTCGGCATTCGAGCGGCCCGACTCGCGTCCGGCCGGTCGGCCCGCGCTCGATCTGGCGATCTTCGCCACGTCGCAGGAGATTGCGGGGACGAGGATTGGCAGTCCCGTGGCCGGCGCGTTGAAGGCCGTGGCGATCGATCCCGGTTTGCTCGCCTCGGCCCGCCGCACCGTCGACCGGTGGAGGTCGACCTGGCCCGACGACCTTTCCGTGGCGGTGGCCGCGACGATTCTCGACATGGCGTCGGGCACGGCCGAATCGAAGCGGCAGGCGGTCGAGCGACTCGTCGCGTTGGCGGAGGACGATCGGCCGGGGCAAGTCGGGCTGTGGCTCGTCGCTCGCGATTGCCTGCGGGATGACGATCTGCGCCCCTTCGGCCGGAAGCTGGCCGGCCGAGCCCTCGAAGCGGCCTGGCATGAGGCGGATCGAAGGGTGCCGATCGCCATGTTGCGGGAGCAGGGCCAACTGGCCCTCGAACGGGGCGACCGCGAGGCGGCCGAAGCCGCGTGGAGGGAGCTGCTCGCGGCCCTGCTCGGTCGCGGCCCGGACCGATCGCAGCCCGCCGCGGGCCGGGCCGTCTCACCCGAAACGTTTGCCGAGGCCGTCACGCTCGCGAGACTCTGCCTCGCCCGGGGCTTGACCGAGTTGTCGCTCGAGTGCGTTCGCGAGAGCCTCGCGGGCGGCGAGCCGCGACCCGACACGTTGCCGCTCCCCACGACGTGGCTCGTCGACGGGTCGATGTCCTCCGGGGCGACTTTCGTTGCCGGGAGCATCCGCCTCGATCGAAACGCGGCGGCCCGACCGGTGGTCGTTTCGAGCGGCCCCTTCCTTCCGGCCTCGGGAGTCAACCGGCCGGATGAGCCGCCGTCGGTGGAGGAGGCAATCGCCGAGATGTGCGATCTCTGGCGACGAAGCGGAATCGCCCCCGAGGCCATTTACGCCACCTTGCGCGGCGTGGTCTTTCCCGAACGTTCGCCCGGCGAGATCCTGCTTTATCCGCGGCGGCTCAGCGAGTCGAACTGGACCGAGCCCCACAGCGTGGGCCGGCGGATGGTCGAGGCGGCGATCGCGTCGGGGCAAATCGACGATTTGCGCCGCCACATCGCGGTCAGGCATGCGTCGCCCCTGGCGCAGCTTCCGGCCCGCGTGCTCGCCTTGCAGCTTGCCGTGGCGTGCCGCGATGCCCAGCGCGCCGGCGAGGCGATGGCTTGGCTGTCGGCCCGGCTGAAAGACGATCCGGCGTACGCCACGGCGCGCCTGGCCTGCCACGGCTTGATCCCGGCGCTTGGCGAGCCCGCCACGAGCGAGGCGGCGGCCCCGGTGTTCGAGCGGGCCGCCGCGAATCTCGCCGCGCTGTCGGGCGACCGGCTCGCGGCCAGCCTGCGCATGGCGCTGACCACGACCGCCTTCGAGCGGGGCGACGTCGACGAAGCCGTCCGGCAGTTGTACGCCTACCGGGCCGCCAACGGCAACACGCTGGTGCGGGCCAACAGCAGCCGGGTCGAGAAGATGCGGATCATGGAGGCCGGGCTCGCGTTGGCGCGCGCCGGCCGGGTCGGCGACGCACTCACCGTGCTCGGCGATTTCGTGAGCCGGCCCCACGTGTTCGGTCGGGGACAAAGCCCTTCGCTGCTGGTCGCCCCCATCCTGCGGTGGATGGAGTCGATGCCCGACGCCGAGCAGTACCACCTGCTCAAGGCGTGGCTGCTGCCGAACGAAGAGCCGCGCCGGGTCCTCCAGTTGGCCTATTTCACCCCAACCCAATCTCCCCCGGCCGTGTTTCTCGGGTTCGATCCACCCGATGGCACGGACGACGGCGTGGTCAGCTTCACCGAGCTGCTGATCCGCGCCGCCTCCCGGGCCGGCAAGCTCGGCGAGCTCGAGGCCGAGCTGCAATGGGCGGCCGATCAGCGATTCGAAGGGGCAGAGCAGGTTCTCGTGCTGGTTCGCATCGCCTTGGGAAAGCGCGACGCGGCCCGGCCCCACGTCGACGCGGTCCTGGCCGATTTGACGCACTACCTGGCGACCGAGCCGGGGCACCGGCGCCTCGTGCAATGGCACCATTACCTGATGGCCCGGGCGTGCCTGCGCGACGACGGACTTCGGGAGGTGGGGGAAGAACTGGCGCGGGCGCTTCTGGACCAGTCGCAGCGGCTGCGCGACTTCGCCTTCCAGACCCATCTGGCCCGCGACCTTCATACCCTTCGCCCGTCGTCCGAGGCCGATCCGCCCGGGCCGGATGACGGCCCCGGGCTCGCGTGGTGGCAGCCCGCGGGCCATCAGCGGGCCTCGACCAACGAAAGGGGCCCCACGCCGGCCTGGTGGACGGTCCGCGACGGCGCGATCCACCACCTCTGCGGACCCGAGCAGAGCTTCCTCTATTTCCGCTATCCCCTGACGGGCACGTTCGAGATCGCGGTCGAGGGCTATTCGGGCAACTTCGCCGACGCGGCGGCCGCCTACGGCGGACTCGGCTTCGAGGCCCTGAACCCCACCGAAAAACCCCGGGTATGGTCGGTCGGCGAACACGACGGGCTCGCCTGCGAGCGCGTGGCGTTTCAGACGGATCGGTATAACGCGCTTTCGATCGAGGTCCGACCCGAGGCCGTGCGGTACCTCGCCAACGGGGAGTTGGTCTACGAGGACCCCGATCCGAGCCCGGCGAGCCCCTGGTTTGCCTTGGTTGCCCGGGGCGACCGCACCACGTCGTGGCGGAACCTGCAAATCACGGGTCGGCCCGAAATCCCGCGCGAGGTCCGCCTCTGCGAGGCCGACCGGCTCGACGGGTGGACCGCCCTGCACTTCGACACCTTCGGGTTCCACGGGGGGCACTTGCCCAAGCGGCTCAGCGCGACCGAGGTCGCCTCGCCCGACGCGGCCCGGTCGGTGTCGCGGGCGCGCGCGTACGAATGGTCGGCGCGCGACGGCGTGATTCTCGGCGCGCCCGAGCAGAGCGAATTGCCCGGCCCCGTGCAAAGTTGGCTCGCGTACCATCGGCCTCTCGGCGAGGGCGAAACGGTGTCGTACGAGTTTTTTTACGAGCCGGGGCGCAGCGCGGTCCATCCGGCCGTCGACCGGGTCGCCTTCCTCATCGAGCCCGAGGGCGTCCGGCTGCATTGGATCACCGACGACCGGCGCGAGCCGGCGGGCGGCCTGCCGGCCGACAACGGCCTTCTGCTTGCCGAAGCGCAGCGCGGCCCCAGGCCCTTGCCGCTGGAGCCCGGCCAGTGGAACGCGATGCAGGTGAGCCTGACCGGCGGCGCGGTCATATTGCGTGTCGGCGGCGTCGAGATTTGCCGATACGTCCTCGAACCGGCGAACCGGCGTTTGTTCGGCCTGTTCCACGACCGCGGCCGGACCACGGCCCGGGTTCGCAATGTCGTGCTCCGCGGCGATTGGCCCGCGTCGCTGCCCGCCGAGCTTGGAATGGCGGGCGGGCAGGAATGGGGCGCCTTCGCGCAGCCGGCGGAGTAGAATGGAGGAGCATGGGATCGGTCGGGCGACCCGTTTTCCGCGAGCGGTCGGATTCTTTGCGGAGCACGTTCGCCCGCGCTCCGGAGGCACGCGGAACATGAGCAGGCGACGCCGTCGCGGTTTGACGCTGGTCGAGCTGTTGGTGGTCATCGCCATCATCGGGATCTTGATCGCCCTGCTTTTGCCGGCGGTGCAGATGGCGCGGGAGGCGGCGCGGCGGTCGCAGTGCAGCAACCGCCTCAAGCAGCTTGGGCTGGCCACCCATCATTTCCACGACGTCCATCGCCGCTTTCCGCCCGGCTATTCGGGGCCGCTCCCCCAGGGGCCCGTTCCGCCTTGGACCGGGCAGTTCGTCAGTGTGCTGGCCTTTGTTCTGCCCTACCACGAGTTGGCCCCCGTCCACGAGGCGATGGACGCCGACGCCGCCGACCACGGCAACGTCTCGTTGTTCGACGTCGACCGGCTCGGCGTGCCGTTCTGGAACCGCGACCGGGGCTGGGAGATTGCCCAGCAGCGCATCGGCTCGTTTCTCTGCCCGTCCGATCATCCGTATGATCGGCCCAACACGCTGGTTGCCCTGCATCTGTTTTACGACGTTGCCCAGAGCCAGGTGGTCGAGTCGGGGGGCAAGTTCTCCGATCCGGCGACCAACAACGTGCTCGGGCGCACGAACTATGTGGGCGTGGCCGGGGCCGCCGGCTTCACCGGGGCGCCCGACTGGGACCGCTGGCGCGGCGTGTTCGGCAATCGCTCGAAGCTCGGCTTTCGAGACATCGTCGACGGGTCGAGCAACACGATGCTGTTTGCCGAAAACGACGGTGGGAAGGGCGAGGGCAACGACGACGGACCTTATGCGTTCGCCTGGGCCGGCTGCGGCGCCCTGGGCACCGCCTGGGGGCTGCGCGGCGACGGGTGGTACCGGTTCAGCAGCAGGCATCCGGGCATCGTGCAATCGTGCTTCGCCGACGGGGCCGTCCACCGCATCGCGCTCGAAACCGATCAGCAGGTCTACCAGGCCCTGTCGGGCATCGCCGACGGTAAGATCGCCAGCCCCGATCTCTGAGCGCGGGCCGGAGGAGACGGCGGCCAACCGCGGCGCCGCGCGGCGTGTCGGCCGGAAGAAGTGCCATGCCTCGGGCCGAGGCGGGCTGCCTCGAACGGGCTACGAGGGCGGCCCGGGCAAGGTGCCGGCGATCCGCAGCCCGGGCTCCCGGCCCAGATCGACCACGCATCGCTCCGCGTGGGGCTCTCGGGCCCTCCAGATCTCGACGATGGGGCGATCGTAGCAGTCGCCCGCGGCGCGCACCACCCGGCCCACGCGCCCGTCGTTCATGGCGACGTGCGAGCCCACGGGAAACAACGAGGTCGTCGTCAGCAGCGCGCGCACGACGCTCGGCTCGAAGAAACCCGCCCGGGTGTCGTCGAGCAGCTTCTCGATGGCGCGGTAGGGAATCATCCGGGGCCGGTTGCGCCCGGACGTGACCAGGGCCACGTACACGTCGGCCACGGCGGCGACCTTGGCCAGGTCGTGAATCCGGTCGCTCGCGTAGCCGCGCGGGTAGCCTCGTCCGTTGCACCGCTCGTGGAGCTGGTAGGCGACGAACTGGGCGGCTGCCGAGATCTCCCCCGCGTAGCGTTCGAGCGCCCGCATGGTCAACACCGGGTGTTTGACGATCTCGGCATAATCGGGCGCCGAGAGGATTCGCCTGGCCTGGCAGACCTCCCGGTCGACGAAGAGCATTCCCACGTCGTGCAGGAGGCATCCGACTCCCAGGTCCACCAGCGTGCTCCGGTCCCACCCCAGCGCGACCCCCATCGCGGTCGCCAACATGGCCACGTGCAAACCGTGCCGGCTGGGATACTCTCCCGCCGAGGGCGTGATGCTGAGGTAGACGAACAGGTCCCGATCTTCGGCCAACCCCGTCAGGCTCTGCCGGCAGATCGCTTCGGCCAGTTCGATCTCGGCGATGCGGCCCGTGTGGAGCGAAGCGAAGATCCTCTGCAGGTGCCGCGACGACTGGTCGATCACCCGGAGCATGCGGTCGAGCACGGCTCGATCGTACAGCCGCGCCCCGTGGGTTGCGACGACCGCGGCAAAGGGGCGCCGGCTGGGATACACGTGGAGATTGACGCCCCGGATGATCTCGGCGTCGAGGCGCCGAGTGAGCGGCGTGTGCAGATCACAGCGGATGGGGGGATGCTTCGACGCGACGTCGGCGCTCGCGCCGGGCCATTCGCCGGGCAGCGCGGCTTCACGCCCGATCGACGGGTCGAGCTCGGTCGCCGGGTCGGCCTCGACCGGCGGCGATCCCGCGCGGCGGACGTTTTCGAGGAACTCGGAAGGCCAGTCGTCGAGCAAGACGCCCCGATATCGGGCGCCGCAACCGACGCACTCCCACTCGAGGCTCGGTTCGCCCGCCTCGGGCAGGCGCAGCGGGAGCGGCCGGGAGCATGCCTCGCAGCTCCCGAGAAGCCCCGTGGTTCGTTGCGGCAGACTCTCGGTGCGGTCCACGGCTCCTCCGGCTGGCAACGCGGCGGTTTCTTTCCACCTCAACCCTAGGTCATCCCGGCCCACCCCGCCGAAAAGAGCATTCCGATCGCAGCGGCCCGTTGCCTCGCGACGATTGGATCGAATTTGCACCCGTTCCAGCGCGCGGGTAGGATAGAGCCGCGTGGCGAAACGGTTCGACGAACCAATCGAGGTGCAAGCGATGAGCGACTCCATGCGGTGTCGGCCGGCACTGGTCGGCGTTGCGCAGTTTCTGGCTCTCGCGTGGGCGGCGGGCCCGTGGGCGCGGGCCGCCGAGCCGCCCTCGAAACGCCCGCCGAACGTGCTCCTGGTGGTCAGCGACGACCAACGGCCCGATACGATCGGAGCCCTGGGCAACCCGATCGTCCGCACGCCGCATCTCGACGCCCTGGTCCGCGAGGGCACGGCCTGGACTCGCGCGATCGCCCCCAATCCGATCTGCACGCCCAGCCGGGCCGAGATCATGACCGGCTGCGACGGCTTTCGCAACGGCGTGCGCGCCGGCGGGCGGATCCGGCCCGAACTGGTCCGCTGGGCCGATTGCATGCGCCGGGCGGGCTACCACGCCTGGTACGTGGGCAAGTGGATGAACGACGGCCGCCCCACCACCCAAGGCTATGAAGAGAGCCGGGGCCTGTTCGCCTCGGGCGGCGCCAAGTGGTGGGTCGATCAGGTCGACCATCACGGCCGGCCCGTCACCGGGTATCGGGGCTGGGTCTTCCAGGACGACGAGGGCCGCAAGTTTCCCGAAAAGGGCGTCGGCCTGACCCCCAACATCAGCAAGCAGTTCGCCGACGCGGCCATCGAGCTGATCGCGCGCCAGCCCGACAAGCCGTTCTTCCTGCACGTCAACTTCACGGCGCCCCACGACCCGCTGCTCATGCCGCCGGGGTACGAAGGCAAGTACGATCCCGCCGCGATTCCCCTGCCGCCGAACTTCGCGCCGCGCCATCCCTTCGATCACGGCAACTTCGACGGGCGCGACGAGAAGCTGCTGCCCTGGCCGCGCACCCCCGAAGACGTGCGCGCCGACCTGGCCGTCTACTACGCCGTCATCGAGCACATGGACGAGCATCTCGGCCGGATCCTCGCGGCCCTCGAAGCCGGCGGCCAGGCCGACCGCACCATCGTCATCTTCACCAGCGACCACGGGCTGGCCATGGGAAGCCACGGCCTGCGCGGCAAGCAGAACATGTACGACCACACCGTGGGAACGCCGCTCGTCATGCGCGGGCCCGGCATTCCCCGAGGCCGCCGCGTCGACGCCTTGTGCTATCTCCGCGACCTGTATCCGACCGTGTGCGACCTCGTGGGCGTCGAGGTCCCCGCGACGGTCCAGGGTAAGAGCCTCGCGCCCGTGCTGCGGGGCGAGGCCGATTCGGTCCATCCTTGCGTGTTCGGCCACTTCGGCGACGTGCAGCGGATGATCCGCACCGATCGCTGGAAGCTCGTCCACTATCCTCAGATCGGCAAGCACCAGCTTTTCGACCTGGCGGCCGATCCCGACGAACTAAACGATCTGGCCTCGGGGCCCTGCCGCGCGACGCTCATGGCGGAGCTTCGCGCCCGGCTCGAGGCTTGGCAGCGGGAGGTGGGCGACCCGCTGGTCAAGTCGCCGCCGGAGCAGGCTCCACGAGAATCGCCCTAGCGCCGTCCGGAAGATCAGAACCCAAGACATCGCCACCGTTTCGACTTCGAGGCACAACGATTCGACGTGCCGCCCGATCCTTGCCATGGGAGAAAATCGCCGTGACGCGACAACGGCCGACCATCCTTACCGTCGCCGGGGTGATCCTGCTCTATGTGGTGGCCCCACCGAAGGCCGGGCACGCCGAGCAGACCGAGCGCCCGGCGATCGAACCGCTGCTGCGGGCCGTCGACCTTCGCATCGGCGAAGAGGCCACGGTCACCCTGTGCGACGGCTCGCAAGCGACCGTCAAGCTCATCGACCTCGAGGAGCGGCGCGACGGCCTCCGCAACGCGGTGCGCCGGGCCCTCGCCACCGTCGAGGTCAACGGCCGGCGCGTCGTGCTCCCGTCGGCCACCTATCACCTGCCGGTGACCGTCGGCAGCGTCCAGATCGACTGCCCCATCACCAAGGGATACCTCGAGCACGGCGACCACTGGGGACTCGACGCCGACGTGCGCCTGCGCCTGTGGCCGGCCCGATCGCCCTGGATTCGCCCGGGCACGTTCGCCTACCCCGTCAACCAGAAGTGGTTCGCCGGCTACACCCTCATGGCCAATGAGATCGGCGACGGCGAGCAGGTCGCGAAGAAGTCGATCTACTATCATTGGGGGCTGGATATGGGCGGGGCCGAACGGATGGTCGACGTGCTGGCGGCCACCGACGGCCGGGTCGTCTCGGCCCGCGGCGAACTGCTCGAGCCGGCCGACTATCCCGCCCTGGTCAAGCCGCGCTACGACGTGATCTACGTCCAGGACGCCCGCGGCTGGTACTATCGCTACAGCCATCTCGACTCGATCGATCCGGCCGTGCAGCCCGGCGCCGAGGTGCGCCAGGGGCAGAAGATCGGCGTGCTCGGCAAGGAAGGGGCCAGCGGCGGGTGGTCGCACCTGCACTTCGACATCGTGGCGCCCCAGCCGAGCGGCAAGTACGGCATTGCCGAAGGATACGCCTTCCTCTGGCAGGCGTACCACGCGGCCCACGGCACAAAGCTCCAGGCCGTGGCCCGGCCCCATCAACTCGCCTGGGCCGGCGACCCGGTCACCCTCGACGGCACCCGGTCGTGGAGCGCGCGGGGCCCCGAGCACATCGCAAGCTACCGGTGGAAGCTTACCGACGGCACCACGGCCCAGGGGGCCACGGTCGAGCACCGCTACGATCGGGCGGGCACGTACAGCGAGATCCTCGAAATCACCGACGACGAGGGACGCGTCGACTGCGATTTCGCCCTGGTCCAGATCGTCGACCGGCAGTGGCCCGACCGGCAGGCTCCCCGCGTTCACGCCGCCTACTGGCCCACGTTCGGCATCCGCCCGGGCGACGAGGTGACGTTCAAGGTGCGGACCTTTCGCGTCCGGCCCGACGAGGGGCACGAGACCTGGGATTTCGGCGACGGCAGCCCGGCCGTCGAGACCCAGTCGGACGGCGGCGCCGAGGCCCGGGCCAAGGACGGGTACGCCGTCACCACGCACCGTTACGCTCGACCCGGCCGCTACATCGTCTCGGTCGAGCGCAAGAACGATCGGGGCGAAGTCGGCATGGACCACCTTCAGGTCGTGGTCGAGGACGACGCCCCCGCCCCAAAGCCCGCGACCTCGGCGCCCCTGGAGCGAATCCGCCCCAGCGACGACGGCACCCATTTCGTGCGGGTTCCGTCGGGCGAACGGTTCGTCGCCTGGGGATTCAACTACGACCACGACGAGGCGGGGCGCCTGCTCGAAGACTACTGGCTCGAACACTGGCCCACCGTGGTCGAAGACTTTCGGGAGATGAAGGAACTCGGCGCGAACGTGGTCCGCATTCACCTTCAGACCGGCCGGTTCATGAAGACGCCCGAGCAGCCCGACAAATCGGCCCTCGAGCAGCTTCGGCGCCTCGTCGGCCTGGCCGAGCAGACCGGGCTGTACCTCGACGTGACCGGGCTGGGCTGCTACCACAAAGACGACGTGCCCGCCTGGTACGACGCCCTGAGCGAGGCCGAGCGATGGGACGTTCAGGCCCGCTTCTGGGAGGCGGTGGCCGCGACCTGCGCCCCGAGCGACGCGATCTTCTGCTACGACCTGATGAACGAGCCCATCCTGCCGGGCAAGGAGAAAGAGACCGAGTGGCTGACGGGCGAATTGGGCGGCAAGCACTTCGTGCAGCGGATCAGCCTCGACCTGGCCGGGCGCACGCGCGAGCAGGTCGCCAAAGCCTGGGTCGACAAGCTCACGGGCGCGATCCGCAAGCACGACGACCGCCACATGGTGACCGTGGGCGTCATCCCCTGGGCCCACGTGTTCCCCAAGGCCAAGCCGCTGTTCTACTCGAGCGAGGTCGGGGCGAACCTCGATTTCGTCAGCGTCCACTTCTATCCCGAGCGAGGCAAAGTCGACAAGGCCCTGGCGGCCCTGGCCGTCTATGGCGTGGGCAAGCCGCTGGTCGTCGAGGAGATGTTCCCCTTGAAGTGCGGCACGGACGAGTTGTGCGAGTTCATCGACCGCTCCCGCGAGATCGCCGACGGCTGGATCTCGTTCTATTGGGGCAAGGGCCCCGACGAAATCACCGAAGCCGACGGGCTGGCCGGCGCGATCAAGAGGCAGTGGCTCGAACGCTTCCGCGCGAAGTCGGCGGAGATTCTCGAACCGTCCGCTCAGAAGTAAGGCGGCCCCGGCGCACGGCCCGCCCATCATCGGGGAACCGATCGGGTCGCGACCGTTCTTCTCGTTTTCCGGACCGCGGGGTTGATGGCGACTGCTGCGGAAGGGCCGTCGCGCAAGGCGGAATCAGAAAAAGAGGTCGGCATCGTCGGCCGGATGAGGACGTCGCACCGACACGCCGCGTTGACGGGTGCGATCCGTGGTGGGCCGGCTTCGTGCGAGTTCGACGATGCCGGCGACGAGCTTGTAGCACAGTTCGGGCTTCCCGCGCTCCGGGAATGCAATGGGTTCGGTGAGGCTCACGGTCAGCAGGCATTCGCTTGCGATTGCATCGCCCCCGAAGTCGATTTTACGAAAGAACGGGCATGTCTGCCAGCAGTCCGGGCCGAGGCGCGGCATCTCAGCCCGATGGGGGCGTGGTTCTACCAGTTGGGACTACAATTGACCCGGGTCGTGCGCCCCGCCGAGTATCCGGCTATCCGGCGCTCGGGCGACTCACTTTCCGATCGGCGGTTCGTGCCGCCGAGTGAGGCTTGACTTCCGGGCACCCGCGTGAAAAAATAGCTGGACGGACGCGCCCGTCCACACCACCGCCTTTACTAGGGCCCCCATGTCGGATGTAGAAAGACCCCCCGTTGTCGATCGCGACAAACGCCAGGCGATTCTCGACCATGCGATCGAGACCTTTGCCGAGTTGGGGTTCCGTCGTACCGATGTCCAGGTGATCGCCGACAAGGCGGGGGTCGGCAAGGGAACCGTCTACCGCTATTTCGGCAATAAGGAAGACCTGTTCTGGGCAAGCACTCGGGAGGTCCTCTTGCGGTTGGAGCAGCACCTGGTCCCAACGATTGAGGGGGTCGATGGTGCGCTGGCGAAACTTCGGGCGGGCAGCCGGGCCTACGCCAGCTTTTTCGAGGCGAACCCGAGCTACTTGGAAATGTTCGTTCAAGAGAGAGCCGAGTTCCGGGGTTCGGAGCCCGCGTCGCACATCGAACACCACGACCGGCTGATCGATCGTTTTTCGCAGATCATCGACGCGGGGATCGGGGCGGGCGAGTTGCGGCGCGTCCCCGTGCGACGGACCCTGGTCGCCCTGGCGGGCTTGCTGTACGGATCGGTCGTCCACGCCTGCTACACGAGCCTGCGCGACCAGCGAACTCTGACCGAAATGGCCGAGTATGCCGTGGACATTTTTCTCGAGGGCATTCGTGCCGAGCGAACCAAAGGAAGGCGGGAAACCGAGCAATGACAAAGTGGACCGGTTTTCTGGCATGGACGGTCCTGGGTCTGGCGGCGGGATGCTCGCGGCCCGAGTCGACCGATTCGGCCGCCGCCGAGCTCGCGTCGGTCCTGGAGATCGACCGCGTGGTTCCGGTGCGACGGGCCCAGATTGACGAATCGCTCGAGTTGGTCGGGTCGCTGATCCCCTGGCGGTTCGCCTCGATCGTGGCCGAGGTCGAGGGAGTGGTCGAGTGGCTTCCGAGCGCCGAGCGGCCCGTCGAGTACGAGATCGACGGGCGGCAATACTCCCAGCCGGTGACGCTCGACATCGGCCACGAGGTGCGCGAGGGCGACGTGCTCGTGAAGATCGACCCGCGCGAGTACGAGCTGGCGTTGAACGTCGCCCGGCAGAAGCTCGCGCTGGCCGAGGCGGAGCGCGACAAGCTGTTGGCTTGGACGAGGCCCGAAGAGGTCGAGCAACTGCGGGCCCAGTACGACGAGGCCGTGGCCGTGTTCGAGCAGGCCAAGCTTCATCTCGATCGTACTGCGCAGCTTCGCGATCGGGCCGTTACGTCGAAGAGCGAGTACGAGAACGCCCTGACGGCCCACAACACGGCCAAGGCGGCCATGGAGCGGGCCCGCGCGGCCCTCCGGTTGGCCGAGGGAGCGCCGACGGAGGAGGAGATCGCCGTGGCCGAGGCTCAGGTCAAGCTCGCCGAGGCCGAGGTGTCGCTGCGCCAGGACAAGCTCGAGAAGTGCACGATCCGCAGCCCCTACGATGCCGTGGTGGTCGATCGTTACGTGGGCGTGGGCGATCGCGTGGGACCCCAAGTGCCGATCATGCAGATCGTCGATCCCGCCATCCTGTTCGCCCAGGTCGCCGTGCCCGAGCGATATCAGCGGCTGATCCAGCGGAACGACCTGGCCGCGGTTGAGTCTCCCGGCGTTTCGGAGCCCGTCGCCGGCGTCGTGGCCCTGGTCAACGAGAAGATCGACCCCGAAACGCGCACCTTCCGGGTTCGGGTGGGCGTCGAGAACCGGCGGCGCGACCGGGAATCGGAGCAGGGCGAGCGGATTTTCAAGTCGGGTTCGTACGTGCGCGTCACGCTGACGGTCGGGTCGGCGCCCGAGACGCTCGTCGTGCCCGTCGAGGCGATGACCTTCGACGGGGGACAGCCCGCCGTGTTCGTCTTCCACGGCGACCGCGTCGAGAAGCGCCCCGTGAGGCTGGGCATATCGAGTCGCGCCGAGTACGAGATTATCGGGGGGCTTGCCGAGGGCGAACGCATCGTCGCCGGGCGAACCGCGCTTCTGGCCGACGGGATGCCCGTGCGACTCGTTCCACGCGCCGCGGCGCCCGATGCCACGGCCGCCGCGCCGGGTGCAGGCGAGACGGTGCAAGAGCCGAGGGCCCTTGCCCTGGGGCCGGAAACCGAGAGAAGAGAGCCGTGAAGATCGCTGAAGTCGCCATAGCCAGGCCCGTGTTCGCCTCGATGGTGATCCTGGCCCTGGTGGTGTTCGGGGTGGTGTCGTACCGGACGATCGGGGTCGATCTGTTTCCCGACGTCGACATCCCCGTGGTCACGATTACCGTTCCCTACGAGGGCGCCGATCCCGAGACGGTCGAGTCGGAAGTGACCGACGTGATCGAAGAGGCGGTCAACACGATCTCGGGCATCAAGACGCTGCGCTCGCAGAGCATCGAGGGGATGGCCCAGGTCTTCATCGAGTTCGAGCTCGAGCAGGACCTCGACGTGGTCAGCCAGGACGTGCGCGACAAGGTGGCGTCGATCCGCGGCGAGCTGCCGCTGGAGATCGAGCCGCCCATCGTCGAGAAGTTCGACGTGGATTCGGCCCCGATCCTGTCGATCGCCCTGGCGGGCGACGTGCCGATCCGCGACCTGACCGAGTATGCCGACGACGTGATCAAGCCCCAGTTGGACGGCATCCCCGGCGTGGGCAGCATCCGCCTGGTGGGCGGTCGTGAGCGGGAGGTGCGAATCTGGCTGCGGGCCGACGCCCTGCGGGCCCACGGGCTGGACGCCCAGGACGTGCTCGACGTGCTCCGCAAGGAAAACGCCGAACCCCCCGGCGGACGCGTCGAAACCGACGCCCGCGAGATCATCGTCAAGACCAAGGGCAAGATCGCCGCCGTCGACCACTTCGAGAAGCTCATCGTCGTGCATCGCCAGGGCGCGCCGGTCCGACTGGGCGACGTGGCCTGGGTCGAAGACGGCCTCGAAGACTGCCGCAGCCTCGCCCGCCTCGACGGGCGCCCGGCCGTCACCCTGCAAATCCGCCGCCAGTCGGGCGAAAACGTCCTCGAGGTGGCCAACCGGGTCAAAGGCCGGCTCGACGCGCTGCAAGACCGCATGCCCGAGGCCTACCAGTTGACCATCGCCCAGGACCTTTCGGTGTACATCGACGACAGCATCCGCGAGGCCCAGGGCGAGCTGGTTCGCGGCGGCATGCTGGCCGTCTTGGTGATTCTGCTGTTTCTGCGGAGCTTTCGCGGCTCGTTCGTGGCGGCGGTCACCATCCCCACGACGATCGTCTCGACCTTCGCCTTCATGGCGGCCATGGGCTTCACGATCAACGTCATGTCGCTCTTGGCGTTGACGATTTCGGTGGGCATGATCATCGACGACTCGATCGTCGTGCTCGAGAACTCCTTCCGGCACATGGAAGAAGGCAAGCCGCGGCGCCAGGCGGCCCGCGAAGCCATCGCCGAAATCGGCTTCGCCGTCATCGCCACGTCGCTGGCCATCGCGGCCGTGTTCGTGCCCGTCGCCTTCATGGAAGGCATCGTGGGCCGGTTCTTCTACGAGTTCGGCCTCACGGTGACCTTCGCCGTGGTCGTGTCGACCTTCATCGCCGTCACCCTCTCGCCGATGCTCTGCTCGCGGGTTCTCAAGGTCACCAAGACGCACGGGCGCGTGTTCAACCTTCTCGAACGGGTCTTCGAGCGGCTCGAAGGGGCTTACCGGGTGACGTTGCGGGTCGCCTTGCATCATCGGGGGCTGGTGATCGCCGGCGCCGTGGGCATCTTCGTCGGCAGCCTCTTCCTTTCGACCTACGTGGGCAAGGAGTTCATGCCCGACGCCGACGACAACCAGTTCAACGTCATGATCGAAGCGCCCATCGGCACCTCCGTGGCCGCTACCGGCGAGGTCGTGGCAGAGATCGAGCGGCGTCTCCGGCGGCTTCCCGGCGTCAAGGAGACGTTCTCCACGGTCGGCGGCGGCGTGGAAGAACGCGTGCACGTCGCCTCGATCGTGACCCGCCTCGTCGACAAGAGCCGGCGGAGCCGATCGCAGCACGAGCTCATGGCCATGGCCCGAACGCTCCTGGCCGACCTGTCGCACCTGAAGATCAGCGTCGAGCAGGTGGAGCACATCGGCGGGGGCGGGTTCCGATCGGCCCCGCTGCAATACAACGTGCGCGGCCCGCAGCTCGACAAGCTCGTCGCCGTCGCCGACGCCATGGCCGAGCGGGCCGGCCGGGTGCCCGGCATCGTCGACGTCAACACGACCTACGACGCCGGCAAGCCCGAGGTCAACGTGCTCATCGACCGCGACAAGGCCTCCGACCTGGGGATCTCGGTCCGGGATCTGGGTAGTGCCGTTCAGACCCTCATCGGCGGCCGGAAGGCGACGACGTTCGAGGAAGCGGGCGAGACCTACGACGTGCGCGTTCGCCTGGCCCAGAGCGATCGCGACCGAGCCGCCGCGATCCTCGCCGTGCCCGTCCGCACCCGCAGCGGCGAGCTGGTCGAGCTGGGCAACCTCGTCGAAATCCACGAAGCGACCGGCCCGGTGCAGATCGACCGCCAGGATCGCAGCCGTCAGATCACCGTGCTGGGGAATCTCGACGCGACGAAACCCCTGGCGGCCGCCGTCGAAGACCTGCGCCGCATCGAGGCCGAGATCGGCCTGCCCGAGGACGTCGCCTCCGAGTTCACCGGCGCGGCCGAGATGATGGACGAGTCGTTCGCCAACATCAACTTCAGCCTCATGCTGGCCGTCGTGCTCATCTACATGGTGCTCGCCGCGCAGTTCGAGAGCCTCGTCCATCCCTTCACCGTCATGCTTTCGCTGCCCCTTTCGATCGTCGGCGCATTGGGCCTTTTGGCCCTGACGGGCAGGACGCTCAACATCTTCTCGATGATCGGCATGATCATGCTGATGGGCTTGGTCACCAAGAACGCCATCCTGCTGATCGACTACACGAACTTGCTCCGCGGCCAGGGCATGGCCAAGACCGAGGCGATCCTGCAGGCCGGCCCGGTGCGACTGCGCCCGATTCTGATGACGGCCATGTCGACCGTGGCGGGCATGCTGCCCGTGGCGATCGGCCTGGGCTCGGGCGCCGAGACCCGCGCCCCCATGGGTACGGCGATCGTCGGCGGCATGCTCACCTCGACCGTGCTGACCCTGGTGGTCATTCCCGTGGTCTACAGCGTGATGGACGACCTGGGCCTGCTGCTCCGTCGCCTGGTGCTCGGCTCCCGGCCCGACGCGACCGCCGAGCCCCGGCCCGACGTCGCGATCGCCGAACGGTCGCCCCGGCCTCGGCCCGCCGCGACCGACGACCGCCGCGAGGCGGCCGCGGTGAGCGGGGAGTGGTAGAACGCTCAGCCAACGTTGCCGATCGGCCGTTCGCCGGCGAGCACTCGCCGCACTTCGGGAACGGCAAAGTAGACTCGCATCAAGTTATCCATCGCGCGAGACTGAATGACCGTTCCCGTCCGCCAGCGGGAGACGGTTGCCTCGGCGATTCCCAGCCTCGAGGCAAGCTGCTTCTGCGAGAGGCCCAGCGTTTTCAACTGGTCGTGAATCTCCCGCGGCGAGAGAAGTCCCAGATGGGCTCGAAGCGCGTCGCTGATCTGGTCTTCAACCGACCTGCCGAAAACCCTCTCGCCGCACGCATCGCACGTGGGCACCTCGAGGTTGTGGACGACCACGTCGTGCAGCCGACCGTCGTGCTTCACCTGCGCGGTGTAGTGCGTCGATCGAGGGCGCACCTCCTTCCTCGCGCATCGGGGGCACCGCCAGGGAAACGGCGTGCTCTTGTCGGGGCGTTTGGTCACGGAAACGGTCCCTACTCGTCCTGGATTTTGGCCACGAGGATCATCGAGTCGTCAATGATACAAGTCAATCGACCAAAGCCGCAAGCCCGCCGCGGGTGAGTGGGGAGTGGATTTCGGATGCCTTTCCCAAAGCGGCGGTCCGCGTTCCTTTCCACCCGGGAACGGGCCGCTCGCAACGCGAGGGGATGCGCAGCGCCCCGGTGCAGGCTCGCACGTTCCATCAGCCACGCGGCACGCCCTGCCGGGAAGTCCTTGACGCGTCCTTCCCCAGACGTTAGCATGGCGGCATGTTTGCACTAGAAAGAAGAAGCCGAGGGGATCGAACATGAAACCGATCGACGTGGGAGATCGAGCGCCCGACGTGGCCCTGCCGTCGCAAGGCGGCGAGCAGGTGTCGCCGGCCGATTATCGGGGCAAGAACGTGGTCGTGCTGTTCTTCTATCCCAAAGACGGAACGCCCGTCTGCACGGCCGAGGCGTGCAGCTTTCGCGACGCCTACGAGACGTTCGCCGAGGCCGGGGCCGTCGTCATCGGCGTGAGCAGCGACTCGGTCGATCGGCACCGGTCGTTCGCCGAAGAGCACCGCCTGCCGTTCCTCCTGCTGGCCGACCGCGACGGCCGGCTCCGCAAGGCGTTCGGCGTGCCCAAGACGCTCGGGTTGCTGCCGGGCCGGGTGACTTACGTGATCGACAAGGAGGGCGTGGTGCGGCATGTGTTCCGTTCGCAGATGGCCGCCGAGAAACACGTCCGCGAAGCGCTCGAGGTGGTGCGGCGCCTGGCGCAGTCGCCGTGAAGCGCCCGGCCTACTCGATCCGGTACATCGCGACGTCGTCGAGGTGGATCTCCTCGTCGGGCTCGAACCCGTCGACGATCACGATCAAGCGCACTCGTTGGACCGCCTTGCCGTCGATCGCGGCGGGGATCTCGCCCGCCGCGGCGATGCGCGTCCAGTCGCAGGCCGCGGCTCGGACGGTCGTGCCGATGGCGGGCAGGTTCTGGCCCTTTTCGTCCAACGGCGTCATCTGCACCGAGACCGTGGCGTTTCCCTGCGGTTCCTGGGGAACGCGCACGTGGGCGATCGCGGCGTAGCGGCCGGGGACCACGTCGAGCGTCTGGTGCGGGCCGCCCCGCGCCATGCCTTTGCAGAGCACGCCCAGACGGCCGGTCCGTGCGGCCTGGGGGCTGGCCGTCTTCGTGCCCGCATCCGTCTTGATCCATCGTGACCACTCCGACGGCCACTTGCCCTCGGCCTGCTCGAACGACGGATTCCGCGACAGGGGCTTCGACGTTTCGTCGGTCAGCAGCAGCATCGTCTTGGCCTGGAGGGCCACGGGCGCCACCGGCGATTCGGCGAGTTCGCCCACGCGCCGGCGCACCGCGCTGCTGCGATCGACCCAGTCGAAGGCCCGCCAGAGCAGGCCGGCTCCCCAGTCGTCGCCGCGAAGCATGGGCCGGCGGTCGAAGTCGATCTGGCGCAGCAGCTCGGGATGCCTGGGGAACTCTTCCAGGGCAATCTGCCGACGCTTACGCGCCATGGCCAGGGCGCGCTCCGCCTCGTCGAGGGCGCGCAGGGCATCGGCTTCGCCGGCCACGACCATCGCCTCCGATCTGCGCCCGGCCGCGAACGCGACCGCCGACGCCTCGTAATACTCGAAGGCCAGCATGATGAGCTCGGCCCGGGCCCGCTGCGCGGGCGTCGCCGTCTTCGCGAGCACGCTTTCGAGCAGGGCTCGGCTGGTGGCCAGGTCGTCGTCGGTCACGTCGGCCAGATAGCCGGGGTTGTAGAAGGCCAGGTACTGCCCGCCCTTCGTGAACCATTTCGAGTCGAGGATGCGGCGGGTCCAGAAATCCTCCCAATGGGCGTAATAGGCGGCCAGATCGCCCGCCGCGTCGGGCCCGACCGCGCGGGCGTACCAGTCGTCGAGCAGGCGGTCGACGTCTTGGTCGGGATTCCACTGCAGCTTGAGCGACGCGTAGAGCTTCGGTCCTTCGCCCCAATTCGGATAGGCTTCGGCGTACATCGCCCGAACGCCGTGGTCGCGCCCGAAGCGGTAGTAGTCGGCCATGTGGTGGAACCAGACGCGGGGCAGGCAGTAGGCCGATCCGTAGATGTAATCGTACCAGCCGAGCGTCGGGCTCATCTGCTGCCACCAGCGCGTGACCCGCTCGCCCTCGGCGCGCAGCTCGGCGTCGACCCACTTCATGCGGTCGTAGGTCATGTAGGGGATGATCTGGGGATGGACCCGGATGCGCGACGGCGGCTGGGCCACCTCGCTGTAGGCCAGGCATCCGAAGAACTTGCCGGGATGTTTCCGCAGCACGCCCTCGACGACCTCGTTGCACCAGCCGTAGTAACGGTCGGAGACGTCGCGCCGCCCGAGGAAATTGTCGTCGCCCGTGTCCTTGGCCTGGCACTCGGGGCACTCGCAGTGGCCGCTGCTGTCGATCACGCCGAGCGAGTACGAGGGGGCCTCGGGATGCGCGTCGAAGTACCGGCAGATGTTTTGGATCGCCTCGTCGACCGAGCCCTCGGCCGAAAAGCAGGGCTGCCAGCCGTGCGTGTTGTTGTCGGCCGGAAAGTAACGCTGGCCCTTGCGGATCGGGAAGAAGTGCGGATGGGTCTCGACGTACGTCTCGGGCGGAAACAGCCGGTGCAGGTTGTGGTGGAACTCGACCCGCCCGTGCATGCGGTTCCGCCGGGCCCAGGTCGCCTGGGCCGAGCCTTGCAGCCCGCTGAACAAGCGAGAGAAGAACGCCGGCTCCTGCCGGACCTCTTCGACGCAGAGGTCGACCGTCTTCGATCGCGGCACGTCGTCGCCGCTGGGGCCGGGCATCAACCACCGAACGCCCAGGTAGCGTTCGAGAAACTCGCACACGCCGAACTCGGTCCCGTAGGGCGTGGGGCCGGCGATCACCAAGCTCCCGTCGTCGAATCCGCGGAGCACAAAACCGTCGCCGTCGAGCCGGTCGAGTCCCAGGTCGAGCCCGGCCGTGTGCTCGCACGGCCCGACGAAAACGGTCGCCCACCCCTCGCGGGTCGGTCGTGCCGGCTCGTCGGCGATGGGGAGCGCCGCCCCCGAGGCCCGCTCGACGTATTCGGCCAACAGCCCGGCGGCCAGCCGGGTCTGCTCGTCGCAATCGGCGGGCACCACGACGACCGCGCGGGGCTGGCCGTCGTCGACGAGCCGGATCGGTGCGGCGCCGACCCGGGCGGCGCAGGCCAGAATCGCCAGGGCGGGCCAGAAAGGTCGGAATCGGTTCATTGCCATCCTCCCGGCGGCGAACTCGCATGTTGCATCGCGCGCTGCTAACATACCACGAACGTTCCGGGCCGATCAACCGACCTCCACACAAGGGAGCATCGCATGACAAAACACCTGACGACCCTGGCTCTGCTTGCCGCGATGGGATGGGCCACGTCGGCGCGGTCCGAAGAGCCGCGGCTCGAGCTGCTCGACGTCCGGAAGGTCTGGGACGCCGCGCCGCACAACGCCTTCACCGACCTGATCCGGTTTGAGGGAGCATGGTACCTGACCTTCCGCGAGGCGCCCTACCACGGGGTGCCCAAGGTGGGCGAGGACCCCGGGAAGGCCCGGGTGCTGCGCTCGGGCGACGGCAAGACGTGGCAGTCGGTCGCCCTGCTCGACTACGGCGCCGACCAGGACGTGCGCGACCCGAAGCTCTCGATTACGCCCGACGGGCGCCTGATGCTCAACGCGGCCGCCGCCCCGCACGCCCAGCGCAACACGCGCCAATCGCTGGCCTGGTTCTCGACCGACGGCGAGCGCTGGGGCAAGCCGCACGCGATCGGCGAACTCGACTGGTGGATGTGGCGCGTCACCTGGGCACCCGACGGCAAAGCCTACGGCACGGGCTACGGCCCCATCTCCCAGCGGCCGCGAACCACGCGGCTGTATCGCAGCGACGACGGCATCCGGTTCGAAACCATCGTGACCACCCTGACGGCCGACCCCAACACGGGCGAAGCCACGGTCCGCTTCCTCCGCGACGGAACGGCCGTTGCCCTGGTGCGCAACGAAGGCCGTCCGCCGCACGCCCTCGTGGGCACCGCCCGAGCCGACGACACGAACTGGACCTTCCGCAGCCTGGGCGTGCATCTGGGCGGCCCCAACTTCATCGAGCTACCCGACGGACGCCTCGTCGCCGGCGGCCGCCTCTACGACGACAAGGTCCGCACCGGGCTGTGCTGGCTCGACGCCAAGGCGGGTACGCTGGTCGAGGCGCTCACCCTGCCCTCGGGCGGCGACACGAGCTATCCCGGCTTCGTCTGGCACGACGGCCTGCTCTGGGTCAGTTACTACGCCAGCCACGAAGACAAGAGCAGCATCTACCTGGCCCGCGTGCGCGTGCATCCGGCGCCTTGACGAAGAGGATCAAGGCACGAACGCAAGGCAAACCCCTCGTTCCCACGCCCTCCCTGAGAACCCCGCTGGCTCCAGTCTACTTCGTCCCGGGGAGCGGAGAATCGGATCGACGAGGGGGATGCGGGTCGATCTCCAACCGCTTTGCGAACAGGGCGGCGTTGCGGGGTGCGTGGGCTTCGTAGTCGTTGTTGAAGAAGGCGTAGAGCCGCCGCGTGCGCAGCAGGGGTCGCAGCCGGGCCGCCCACTGCGCCAGCTCGGCGCGCGAGTAGTCGTACCGGTAGAGGTCGCGCCCCAGACCGTGAAAGCGGACGTAGAGAAGGTCGCCCGTCGGCACGATCGCGTCGGGCAGCCGAGGATGGCTCACCGCGACGAACGCCGCCCCGTGCCGCCGCAGCAGGTCGCTTGTCGCCTCGCCCCACCAGCTCGCGTGACGGAACTCGACGGCGTGCCGCACGTAGGCGCGGGCCGGGCGCAGCCTGGGCAGCGACCCGAGGAACCGGTCGAGCCGATCGAGGTCGACGTGCAGCGACGGAGGCAGTTGCCAC